>MDSW01041336.1_pt1 | contig 11899 bp, 8 predicted proteins | sample 811171 | NCBI WGS metagenome assembly MDSW01 (sample SAMN05326641, study PRJNA326480) | marine metagenome | isolation source: seawater | place: Atlantic Ocean: North West | collected 2012
AAAATAAAACAAATATTCATCTTATTATGTGTATTACTTTCTGTTTTCAGTTACTCTCAAATAAAAGTTGCTGCAGAACGAACTAACATCTACATTCCTCTACTAAAAAATCAAAATGTAGCAATAGTAGGAAACCAATCCACCCTTATAAAAAACATTCATTTAGTAGATATCCTGTTAAGTAAAAAAGTAAATGTCGTGAAAGTATTTTCTCCAGAACATGGATTTAGAGGAACTGCAGATGCAGGAGAAAAAATTGAAGATGGTATAGATAAAAAAACAGGACTTCCTATCATTTCTTTATATGGAAAAAATAAAAAACCAACAACAAAACAACTAGAAGAGATAGATGTAATCCTATTCGACATACAAGACGTTGGAGCTAGGTTTTATACATATATATCTACTTTACATTATATTATGGAAGCTTCTGCCGAAAATAATATAAAAGTAATAGTTTTAGACCGCCCCAATCCAAACGGACATTATATAGATGGGGCTGTAAGGGAAAAAGGATTTGAAAGTTTTGTGGGAATGCATCCTATACCTATAGTTCACGGAATGACTATTGCAGAATATGCGTTAATGATAAATGGGGAGAATTGGATTTCGGAGAACTGTAATTTAGAAGTTATACAAATGGAAAACTATAACCATAATATGCATTACGACCTTCCAGTAAAGCCATCTCCTAACCTTCCTAATTCCAGATCGGTGAATTTATATCCTTCCCTTTGCCTTTTTGAAGGAACAACAGTTAGTGTCGGAAGAGGAACAGAGTATCCCTTTCAACATTTTGGAGCTCCATACTTACAAAGTAGTTATTCTTTTACCCCAAAAAGTGGAGAAGGAAGTAAGTACCCAAAATACGAAAACAAAACTTGCTATGGATTTGATCTTAGATTACAAGAAAACTATTTGACAGAAATTAATCTAGACTGGATTATTTATTGCTATAACAACTCAGATAACAAAGAAAAATTCTTCAATGATTTTTTTGATAAATTGGCTGGTAATGACAAATTAAGAAATCAAATAATAGAAGGAAAAAGCTCAAAGGAAATAAAAAAAGAATGGCAAAAAGGCTTAAATGAGTTTAAAAAATTAAGAGAGAAGTATCTACTTTACGAATAGCTGATTGTGTGTCTTTTATTATTTATAAGATAATTTACTTTATATATTTTTTTAATATTAGTGGTAAAAAAAGTATATCAAAAATTACTGCAATAGTAGCTGAAATCATTGTAATCATAGCTAATTGACTTATTGATTTAAACTCTGAAAACAATAACGGAATTAGAGACACTATAATAACAAGGGTTGTCTTACAAACAGCTTTAAAAGTATAATTTGCACAATAATCTAATGATTCTTGAATTGATTTTTGATTTTTCCTATTGATACTGTACGCTGATATTATATGTATTGAATCATCAACTATTAATCCAAAGACAATAGCAAAAATAAATGCATTGGACAAACTAAAGTAAAAGTCAGAAAAATGTAATATTCCCAGACAAGTTAATATTGGTAGTACGTTTGGTATCAATGAGACTAGGAAATATCTATAGTTAAAATTATTAATTATTACAAAAATTATACCTATGATAATGATTGCTATTAATAGACTTACCAATATGTCAAATGTAAGTTCATTGCTTATTTTATCAAACAAGTAGCCAATACCGCTAATTTTCAGATTCTGACCAGTTTTAGATAAGGAGTTTTCTATAATTTTATATATTAAATTAGATTCGTAACTTCCAACATCATTCATTCTAGCATTAAGGAAAAAAGAATCTTTTACATTGTAAAAAAAATCAGTATTTATTTTTAGTGAATCTAATTTTTTTGTAATTAATTTCAAATTTTTAAAAGTTATTTCTTTATTGTTATTAATGCTTACTGGTTTAATTCCACCAAATTTCTTGTCAAAAAACATTATCTCATTGTATAAATCAGATTTGTTGTTAATCTCATCTGTTAAATAATTATCAATTTTTACAGAATACAACCCAAGAAAACTTAACACACTAAACATGAAAATTAGTTGTACTTTATATTTTCTTAATAACAAAACATAAGAGATGATTTTGTTAATACTTTTATTTTCAACTTTTTGATTATTTAAGTTTTTATCAATAAACAGACTATACATTGTAACAATAATAAATAAAGAGATGAAAATTGAGCAAGTAGTTATTAGGCCAAATCTTTTAATTGGTTCAAAATCAGTAAATGAAAAACTCAAAAAACCAATGGCAGTAGTAATGGATGTTAAAAATACTGGTTTCCCAATTTGTAGAATTTGCATTCTGAAAAATTTATATTTATTTTCTGACATTCGTGAAATGTTTTGTAAGTGCATAAAATCAGAAATAGTTATAATAAATATTACAGCTGGAACTATAATCATTACTAATTCAATACCATCATATATAAAATTAGAAATTGAGAAAGAGAAAAATATAGAAAGAAATATTGAAACTAGATTTATTATTATTACATAAATATTTTTTGTAAAGAACCACAATACAATAACACACAATAACAATGTAAAAATTGTAAATATTACAACTTCAAAAATAACATTTTTTTGCATGTATAATTCTGATTTAATTTGCCCAGTAATATTTAGTGATTTCGCATCTATTTCTTTAAAAGAATCGCTCAACATTTTGAGGAGAATCTTTTTTTCTGACTCTGAGTTTAAATCTTGACATTTAATAACAAATAGTAGACTTTTAAGATCATCAGTAATAAAATTACTCTTAAAAACATCTATTCTTTTTATAGAATTATTAAATTCCTCCAAATTGTCAATGTTCAACAATTTTACTGGAAAAGGGTAAGGAGATAAATTGGAAAGTTTTTTTTCAGTGAAAATAGATTTTATTGATTTAATTTTCTCTTCTTTTTTAATTCTACCAATTATTTTTTGAATTAAAACTATATTTTCAAAGTCAATAGATTTATTTAACTCTAATCCTAAAAGAAGTAAATTACTATCATCTAAAGAATTTTCAATAATGTTTTTCTCAACATTAGACAATTCAATAATTCGTTCGCTATCAAAATATACTTTTATGGAAGAGATGTTCAGTATACAGAAAAGAAAAACTGTAAAAATGATTAATAGGTTAAAATACCTATACTTCCAAAAATATCTTATCATAATCTTAATGAAGACATACCTCCATCAATACTAAAATTCTGGCCCGTAATCCAAGAAGACTCCTCACTTATTAAAAAATTGATAATTGAGGCAATATCATCAGTGGTACCTGTCCTCTTCAACGGATGATTGTTGGAAATTCTTTCTATACTTTTCTCTGAAGAAAAAAATCGTGAAGACATATTACTTTCAAACAATGAAGGGGAAATACAATTTACTCTAATTTTTGGAGCCCATTCTGCAGCTAAAGAAATTGTTAATCCATTTATAGCTGATTTAACCATTGATGTAGAAGAGTGATACGGCATACCTTGTAGTGTGGCTACGGTACTAAATAAAACTATAGATGAGTTTTTATTTAATTTTTTTTTGTAAAACTTAAGTATATTTATAAGACCTAAAACATTTATTTTAAAATCTTCTTCAAATTCATTAATATCAATTTTTTCAAACTGTTTAAGGTTTATTGTACCAGGAAAGTAAATTAATCCATCATAGTCTAATTCATTATCATAATAGGTGTCACTATCAAATAAATCAAAATTCTTAGTATCACTAAATTGTGAAGACCTACTCAGTTGAATAAAATTATATTTGTGCTCATATTTATGGACAAATTTTTTACATACAGAACTATTAGAACCTACTAATAAAATATTTTTCATTTTCTTAAATTTGATCAATTTTAGCTGCCATTAAAAAATCATTTTCATGTAATCCACCAATTTTGTGAGTAAATAATATAATTTTTACAATTTTAAAATTGATGTGAATGTACGGATGATGCCCTTCAGAATCAGCAAGTTTAGCAACATCCATTGAAAATGCTAATGATTTACTATAATCATTAAACTTAAATTCTCTTATGAGTTTTTCTTCTTCTAAATACCAACTAGAATCCACTTTTTTTAAAAAATTAGTTGACTCTTTAAAGTTTAATTTTGGTACGCCACCTTGACAAGGAATGCACCTTTTTGATATATCCATTGTTATAAGTATGTTTTATATTAAAATATTTAATAGTTGTGAATTAATTGGTTGCAAATTTATTTATAATTATTTAAATTACAACAATAATGTATAATTTATTTAAAAAATAGTTATACAAATTAATGAATATAATAAAAACTTAATGTAAATAATTAAAATTCTATAATTTAGATTTAAGCCTTTCAACAATCTGAAATACAGCGGGACATATATCTAAATTCTTGTTGGTCAGTTCTAACAACTGATATTGTTTAATCCTATCAGTATGAGGATATCCTCTACAGGCTTTAGGCCTTACGTCATAAATAGAACAATAGTTATCCTCTCCTAAGAAAGTACACGGAACAGATTGTAATACATAATCATTATCTTCATCAATTTTCAAATATATATCAACAAACTCAGAAGGTTTTATTCTTAAATACTTTGCAATCCTACTAATATCTTTATCGGTAAAGAGAGGCCCTGTCGTAGTACAACAATTTGCACATTTAAGACAATCAGTACACTCAAACACTTCTAGGTGTATGGGATGGATTATTTTATCTAAAAGTTTTGGCTTTACTTTTTTTAGACGATTAAAAAACTTTTTGTTTTCCTTTTGCTTTATCTTAACCTGCTCTTTATGATGAGTCAGATCCATTATACGGTTCTTCCTGGGTATATTTTAAGAGCAGATTCTAAACAATTAATTGCTTTCTGTAATGAATCCTTATTTAGAACATATGCTATTCTAACTTGATTGATCCCCGTTTTTGGAGTAGAGTAAAATCCAGTTGCAGGAGCAACCATAACAGTCTCTCCATTTAAATCAAAATCTTCTAACAACCATTGTGAAAATTTCTCTGCATCATCTACAGGAAGCTGAGCGATTGCATAAAAAGCACCTTTTGGTTTTGGGCAAATTACCCCTTCAATTTTATTCAATCCTTCAATTAATAAATCTCTTCGACTTACATATTCCTTAATAACTTCTTCAAAATACGAATGAGGAGTACATAAAGCAGCTTCTCCCGCAATCTGTCCGAAAGTGGGAGGAGATAATCTTGCTTGCGCAAACTTTAAAGCAGTAGACATTACGTCCTTATTTTTACTAACAATACATCCAATTCTAATTCCACACATGCTGTATCTTTTAGAAGTAGAATCTATTACAATCGCATTATTCTCCAAACCTTTAAAATTTAATACAGAATAATGTTCATTTCCATCATAAGAGAATTCTCTATATACTTCATCTGCAAAAAGGAATAAATCATATTTAATTACTATATCACTAAGTGTTTGTAATTCTTCTTTAGAATATAAATATCCTGTAGGGTTACCTGGATTACAGATTAAAATCGCCTTGGTTCTTGGAGTTATTAATTTTTCAAACTCTTCAATTGCAGGAAGTGCAAAACCATTATTAATTGAAGTACTAATTGGTTTAACCTTTACTCCCGCAGAAATAGAGAATCCGTTATAATTTGCATAAAAAGGTTCAGGGATTATTATCTCATCACCAGCATCTAAACAGGAATTAAGAGCAAATAAAAGAGCTTCAGAACCTCCTGTTGTTATCATTAAATCTTCATAAGAAACATCTATACCTAAATCCTGATAATAATGAGCCAAACCTTTTCTATAACTTTCTAAACCTGCAGAATGAGAATATTCCACAACTTTATTAGAAAAATTATGAATTGCACTTAAAGCAACTTCTGGAGTTTCAATATCTGGCTGACCAATATTTAAATGATAAACTTTTTTTCCTGCTTTTTTAGCTTCTTCTGCATATGGTACCAACTTCCTAATTGGAGACTCTGGCATTAAATTTCCTTTATTTGAGATATTTGGCATAACTTAAATTTATAAAAAAACACCCTCATAAATGAGAGTGCTTATGTTAAAAATATATTTCTATTTTTACTTCTTTTCTAATGGAGAACCTGTTGTTTTCTTTTCAGGCACTCCAGTTTCCTTCGCTGGAGCTAACACCTCTCCTTTTATAGTTAAAATAACTGGTTTTTTGTCAGCAGTATTTGTTGTTAAAGTAATAGTTTTGGTAAATTTACCAATTCTATTTGTAGCATATTTTACTTTTATCGTTCCCGACTCTCCCGGAGCCCACTCAGAAGACCCATCTTCTTTTTTGTAATTTGGAACTGTACAACCACAACTACCCTTTGCAGCTTTTATAACCAATGGTTGATCTCCATTATTTGTAAATTTATACTCTCTATTTCCGTCTGAATTATGTTCAATAACTCCATAATCAATAACTTTAGATTCAAAATCTATAGTTTGCGCACCTGCAAATCCGAATGAAATAATCATTGATAGAGATAAAATTAGTTTTTTCATTACTTTACTTTTTGTTGTTTTTAATTAGTTAATTTTCAGTTTGTGAACGGCAAATTTAATAAAATATTATTCCACAACAAATGTAATTAGTATTTCTATTAAAAAAACAATTTTTTGTAAGTTTGTACTCTTTTAAAATTAAAGATAAATGAGTATCCCAAAAACTTACAATCCCCTCGTAACAGAAGATAAATGGTACACACATTGGATGGAGAAGAAGTATTTTAATTCTACACCTGATAAAAGAGAGGCTTATACTATTGTCATTCCTCCGCCAAATGTTACAGGAGTATTACACATGGGACATATGCTAAATAACACTTTACAAGATGTAATGATAAGGCGTGCTCGCATGATGGGATATAACGCTTGTTGGGTACCAGGGACTGACCATGCATCAATTGCAACAGAAGCTAAGGTGGCGCAAAAACTTTCTTCAGAGGGTATAAAAAAATCGGACTTAACTAGAAAGGAGTTTCTTTCCCATGCCTTTGAATGGAAAGAAAAACATGGAGATATTATTCTTAATCAATTAAGAAAATTAGGAGCTTCTTGTGATTGGGATAGAACAAAATTTACTATGGATAACGATATGAGTGAGTCCGTTATTCAAGTATTTGTAGATTTATACAATAAAGGACTTATTTATAGAGGTGTAAGAATGGTTAATTGGGATCCTGATGCACAAACTGCTTTATTTGATGAAGAGGTAATACACAAAGAAGTTAATTCAAAATTGTATCATATTTCCTACAATATTGAAGGGTCAGAAGAAAAATTAACTATTGCTACTACTAGGCCAGAAACAATTCTTGGTGATTCTGCTATTTGTGTAAATCCTAATGATGAACGATATACACACTTAAAAGGTAAAAAAGCAATTATTCCTTTAGTAAATAGAATAATTCCTATCATCTTTGATGAGTATGTAGATATGGAATTTGGTACGGGAGCTCTTAAAATTACTCCTGCTCATGATATTAACGATTATCAATTAGGAGACAAGCATAATTTACAAACTATTGATATATTAAATGACGATGGCACTTTAAGTAAAGAAGCCACCTTATATATTGGTAAAGATAGATTTGAAGTTAGAAAACAGATTGCATTGGATTTAGAAAAAGATGGATGTTTGGTAAAAACAGAAGATTATCAAAATAAAGTTGGTTTTTCTGAAAGAACAGATGCTGTAATTGAGCCAAAACTTTCTATGCAATGGTTCTGTAAAATGGGAGAGTTTTCTAAACCTGCTTTAGCACATGTAATGAATGATGATATTCAATTTCATCCCGCAAAGTTTAAAAACACTTACCGACACTGGATGGAAAATATCAAAGATTGGTGTGTTTCTCGTCAGCTTTGGTGGGGACAACAAATTCCTGCTTTTTATTATGAAGGAAATAAATTTGTAGTTGCAAAAACAAAAGAGGAAGCTCTATCTTTAATACAGAAAGAAAATTCAAACATTACTATTTCTGATTTAAGACAGGATGAAGATGTATTAGACACATGGTTCTCATCTTGGTTATGGCCAATTTCAGTTTTTGATGGAATAAGAAATCCTGACAATAAAGAAATTAACTACTACTATCCTACTAATGATTTGGTAACTGCTCCTGAGATTTTATTCTTTTGGGTGGCTCGTATGATCATGGCTGGATATGAATATAAAGGTGACCTACCTTTCAAAAATGTATATCTGACAGGAATTGTAAGAGACAAACAAGGTAGAAAAATGAGTAAATCTCTAGGAAACTCACCAGACCCTATCAAGTTAATGGAAAAATATGGAGCTGATGGTGTAAGAGTTGGAATGCTATTATGTTCCCCTGCAGGAAATGATTTACCTTTTGATGAAGGATTATGTGAACAAGGAAGAAATTTCTCCAATAAAATTTGGAATGCATTTAGACTTATTAAAGGATGGGAAGTGGAAGACATTTCACAGCCAGAAGCGGCAAAACAAGCAATTATTTGGTTTGAAAATAAGATAAATAAAAGCATTGTAGAAATTGATAATTCCTATTCTAAATACAGAATATCAGAAGCTCTGATGAGTACCTACAAACTAGTTTGGGATGATTTTTGCTCTTGGTATCTAGAGATTATAAAACCTAACTATGGAAGTCCGATTGATACTGTTACTTACAATAAAACAATAGGACAGATAGAAAAAATCCTAAAGTTACTCCATCCTTTTATGCCCTTCTTATCAGAAGAAGTTTGGCATTTAATTGATAATAGAGAAAATGATATAATTGTTGCAGATTGGCCAAAAGCAGAAAAAGTAAAAGAAATTATTTTAGATGATTTTGATATTGTTTCAGAGGTTGTTTCTTCTATCAGGAACTTCAGAAAACAAAAACAGGTTTCAAATAAAGAACAAATCTCATTATTAGTAAAAGAAAATGAAAAGTTGTGTAGAAATATGGACCCTATTATTTGTAAGCTAGGAAATCTAAATTCAATAGAATATATAAATAAAAAAGAAAATGGTGCATACTCCTTTATGGTGGGGTCTAACGAGTATTTTATTCCCTTATCAGAATCTGTTGATATAGATGCGGAATTAGACAAACTACAAAAAGAACTAGATTACACAGAAGGTTTTTTGAAAATAGTAAAAGGAAAATTATCAAATGAAAAATTTATACAAAATGCTCCACAACAGCTTGTTAATAACGAAAAAAACAAGCTTGCAGATGCGGAGTCAAAAATCAAGATTTTAGCAGAAAAGATTTCTTCTTTATCTGATGATTAAAAAAATTATATTTCTACTTTTTCCAACAGTTCTGTCTGCCACAAATCCTCTACCAAAAGATCGGATGTCAGGAAATTTTGATTTAGGAATGAATTTTACAAAAAATTCAGAAAGTACATTTCAATTCAACAATCTTTTTCTTATTAAGTATCATAAAGGAAAATCTTATATAAGTTTTAAAAACAACATCTCATTAATAAACAAAAGTGGAGAAGAGGAAATATTAAATAAAGGATTACAAGATTTTAAATATGGAATAAACTCTAAGAAATTATATCTAAATTTTACTCTAAATCATATGTATGATATTAGCAGATCTATAAAAAATAGATACGGAAGCGGTTTAGGAGTTTCCTACAATTATACTGATGAAGACAATAAAAAATTAGGAATTGGTGTATCTGCTATTAGAGAGGTAGAAATAAATATTTTAGAGGAGAAAAAACTTCAAAATAGAATAAGTACCAATCTAGATTTCATGCTAAAACCCAATAAAAACATCAGTATAGTTACTAGTAATCTATACCAACCAAATATAGAAGAAATAGGTGACTTTAGATGGAAAATAAGTATATCCTTTAGGCTAGTATTAAACTCCCATTTCCTATTAAGTCTAAACAATACCTACAACTACGATAGTAGACCAGAGGAAGGAGTTACTAATTCAGATTTTCAGATGATCAATAGTGTTTCTTACACCTTTTAAACTATCTACTTTACAAATAGCTTCTTCTGCACTGTGCCGTCTTCATATATATAAACTAATGGGGTGTTAGATGAAGGAATAACTTCTCTACCTAGTGCATCTACAATTTTCAATAGTCTTGAATGTAATATTTTTAATTACCACATCTGAGTTTTTATCTTTTTTCCCCCATCACACTTTTTTGTTGTAGAACAACTTCCAAAAAGAAACAGAGAAACTATAAAAAGGAAAATTAGTTTTTTCATATTACTTTTTTATAAATTGTTTAGTTACAATTCCGTCTTTTAAGTCCAAACTTACAAAATAAAGTCCAGATTTTAAAGATCCTACATTAATAACCAAATTATTTAGCCCTATATTGATATTTTCTGTATTACTTTTTACAACTCTTCCTACTTCATTGTAAATAGTATATTTTACTTTTTCTGAATTAATAGATGAAAACTCTACATTAATTTTTTCGGAAGCTGGATTAGGGTAAATATTTAACTCTGTTCTAATCAAATCATTTGTAGACAGAACATCATCTATTGAGTTAATAGTAGTTTGAAAAACACCTCTACCATAAGTAGCAACAGTAAATCTTCCATCTGAATGTCTGTAATCAATTTGTTCTACAATAACGTTTCCTATTTCATCTTTTCCTATCATCTCCCATATAGTATTTTGTCCGTCCAGATTATCTGTAGCAAACAAACCAACAGAAGTACCTACTACATAAAGAGTGGAATTTCCAAAATCAAGTATTTGTGCTGTTCTACAAGAAGGGCCATTACCGGAACCACTTGGATTTTCTTCTAAATTTCCTGCAACCTTTTCCCAGTTAGCTCCAGCGTCTTCTGAATAAAACAAACTATAAGTACTATAGTTGGAAAATACAACCATTATTATATCTGGATTATTAGGATGAATTGCAATAGCTGCACAATGAACACCAGTTCCTGTTGGTATATTTGTAATTGGCAGATGGGCGGGGTCTCCTGTATTTGCACCATCTACCCTATGTATGTATTTACTATCTGTACCATAATACAATATATTTGGAGGGTTTACTGAAGTAGATATACAGGTAATATCCATAGATGAACTAAAAGCTCCATCCGTATAAGTACTCCATCCAATATTGTTTCGGGTATGGTCATCATTATAAGGAACAGAAGATAAATTATCATTTCTCCATAATTTGTTTCCAGCCGCCATATAACACAAATTATCGTCATTTTCATCCATAGTAAACGGGTTTATAAACTGATAAGTCGTAGAATCAGCAGAAAGAGGATCTAATCTGTTAAATGCTAATCTATTGGCCTGAGTATCTAACTTCATTTTGTAAGCTACACCTCTTTGTATGGTAAGGTAGAAATCTTCTTCATTATCAGCAATACCAGAATAAGCTCCATCTCCATTAAATGGCATAGACCAATGGTCTGTAGGATTTCCAGAAAATGTAACAAAGTTCCCATTATCTTGAAATCCACCATGTAACACCTCTGAATCTGCATTCTTACTTGTAGTAGCGGTATATAATTGAGTAGTAAGATATCCATTATTTAAGGAAGTCCATTCTACTGTATCTTTAAAACAATCTTCTGTACGGAAAATACCACCATCTGTAGCAGAAAGCATTACATTATGGTCAGAAGGTAAAAAGAGTACATCATGTTGATCGGGGTGATGATTTGGATATACTCCCCAATTTCCATCTCCTTCATAAGAACCTATTAGATAACCACCACAAATTATAGTATTATTTGATGTAGTAAATCCATCTGTAGAACGCCAAAGATTTGTACCACCAATATAAATAGTATTTTGGTCAGAAGGATGAACTGATATCATTAAGTTGTATGAGCTCTGTGAATTAAAATTATCAAAAGTAGTAGGCTGATTTGAGGGTATATTTGAAGATAAATCTGTC
>MDSW01088644.1_pt1 | contig 11898 bp, 8 predicted proteins | sample 811171 | NCBI WGS metagenome assembly MDSW01 (sample SAMN05326641, study PRJNA326480) | marine metagenome | isolation source: seawater | place: Atlantic Ocean: North West | collected 2012
CTATTGGTTCTATTAATGTCCCAAATGATAAATATTGGGGTGCTTCTACACAAAGATCAAAAAAATATTTTGATATTGGAGAGTTTTTAGTAAGACCGGTTTTAATTAAATCAATTGCAATAATTAAGAAAGCAGCTGCTATTGTTCATGTCAAAAACAAACAAATTTTACCTCATATTTCAAAAGCAATAATTAAAGCATCTAATGAAGTAATTTCTGGTAAATTACATGAGCATTTTCCTTTAAAAGTTTGGCAAACGGGATCTGGAACTCAAACTAATATGAATGTTAATGAAGTTATAGCTAATAGAGCAATTGAAATCCTAGGAGGAAGAAAAGGTTCTAAAAAACCTGTACACCCTAATGATCATGTAAATAAATCTCAGTCCACTAATGATGTATTTCCTACTGCTATGCATATTGCAATTGCGATAGAAACAAAAAAAAAACTTTTACCAGCACTTGAATTATTAAATAAAGAATTAAAAAAAAAAGTTTCAAAATTTAAGAATATTGTAAAAGTTGGAAGAACTCATCTACAAGATGCAACACCTTTGTCTTTAGGTCAAGAGTTTTCTGGATACCAATCTCAAATACAAGATTGTATAACAAGGATAAAGAATGCTTTAAACGAAATTTATTTTTTAGCACAAGGTGGTACTGCAGTTGGAACAGGAATAAATAGTAGAAAAGGTTTTGATAAAAAGATTATTAAAGAAATCAAAAAAATTACAAAACTACCATTCAGACCAACAAAAAATAAATTTGCCGCTTTAGCAGCACATGATGAAATAGTTAATTTTTCAGGTACTTTAAATACAACAGCTGTTTCTTTAATGAAAATCGCAAATGATATTAGATTTTTAGGATCAGGTCCAAGAGCGGGCTATGGTGAAATTATTTTACCTGCAAATGAACCAGGATCTTCAATTATGCCAGGTAAAGTAAATCCAACTCAATCTGAAGCTGTTACAATGGTATGTGTCAAAGTCATTGGTAATCACAATGGAATTACTATGGCTGGTTCCCATGGACATTTTGAATTAAATGTTTTTAAACCTTTAATTGCACATAATATTTTGCAGTCTATAGATTTGCTGGCGGATAGTATCAAAAATTTTTCATTATATTGCATTAAAGGAATAAAAGCAGACAAGATTAAAATAAAAAAATATTTAGATAACTCTTTAATGTTAGTAACTGCATTAGCTCCACACATTGGGTATGATAATGCTGCGAAAATAGCTAAAGCCGCCTTAAAAAATAATACAACATTAAAAGTAGAAGCTATGAAAACTGGTTTAATCAACGAAAAAGACTATGATAAAATAGTTAACCCAAGAAAAATGATTTATCCTTCTTGATAATTTTCAAAAAAATCCTTAATAAAATTTCTAAATATTACTCTATTAAAAAAATTTTTTCTTTGAACATTTAAATCTTCTAAAAAAACATTTATTTGAGTATTAAGAAGATTATCAATTTTAGCATTATTTATTTGTATCTGTTTTTCATTTAAATTTAAAAAGAAATCAAATTTTATTTTTTTTATTTCTTTTCTGTACTTTCCACTAACTTGATAGTAACGATAAAATTTATCTATATCTATAAAATCAAAAACAATAGAGCCAATTAGGTTGACTTTATTATCTTCATTCAATAACTGAGTATCGTTAATTTCAATTAAAACAGAATTGTTCCAATTTGTACTTATATTATTAAAATAAATATCTCCCTCCTCAAAAATACTTTTTATATAAATTTTTTCTAGATATTTAAAATTTTTAATCTTTTTTAGATTAATATCTATATCACCATTTATACTTTGATTATTAAGTATTTCTGAATTAATTAAATTAATAAATATTGAGTTTTCTTTTAAAAAATTTTTGATATCAAATTCATTAAGATTTAGATTTAAAGAAAAATAAAAAGGTTTTAGATCAATATCACCTTTAAAGTTATTGTTCTGAGATTTAATAGAGAGAGAATTATTTATGATATCATACTTAAAACTTTGAGTATCATTTATAATTTGAGTTTCTAAAATACCATTAAAATTTTTTTTTCCATATTGAAAAAAATTTTCGATTTTCATTCTGATATTTTTTGACTCTAAAACAAATGAAAAAAATTTTTTTTCATTATTATGATTTAAATTAAGTTTAAATGGTAAATTAAAAATTTTATAATCTGCCATTAACTGATACTTTTTTTCTAAATCATAAGAAAATTTTAAATTATCTAAATCAACTAAAAATATAACATCATCAGATATATCTTTATAAAAAATAATACTATCTTTAAAAATAATATTATGATTACTAATATTTGAATTTAAAATATTTGTAAAAAAAGATAAATTTTTTTTTTTAATATTAAACTCATTATCTTTAAAAAGAATATTTTTTACTTTTAAATCATTAAATGAAAAAAATTTTTCAGTATCAATATAAATTCTAGTATTTTTAGAGTTAATTAAGACATTATCATCTTGAAAAATATTTAAGTTATTTGCATAAAAATGTGGCTTTGGTAAAATAGCATAGGAAATATCATCTATAAAATTAACTTTTAAATTGTATTTATCTTTTATTTGATTTTGTAATTTTATTTTAACTAAACTTTTATCATAAAAAGAAGGTATTAAAAAATAGCTTAAAACTATTATCATCAATGAGCCAAAAGCTAAAATAACTATATTATTAACCTTTTTAGTTCTTGCACTTTTCTTTTTATAATCTTTTATAAAATTGTGTAAATTACTAAAAAAACTTTCTATTAATTTATTTATTGATAATAGTAATTTGTTAAATTTTTTTTTTGTAAAATTTATATTTAACATTTGTGCAGATTTATAAATTAATAATTTAAATGGTAAACTCTGATTATCTAAAAAATTTAAATGAAGCTCAAAAAGATGCTGTAATGCATCTAGAAGGTCCACTTTTAATAGTTGCAGGCGCTGGATCAGGAAAAACTAAGGTTTTAACCTCTAGAATTGCCAATATTATTAAAAAGAAAAAAGCGTTTCCTAACCAAATTTTGGCTGTAACTTTTACAAATAAGGCTGCAAAAGAAATGCAAAACAGAGTTAGTAAAATTTTAGGCTCAACAGCTGTAGGGCTTTCTTGGCTAGGAACATTTCATTCTATTTGTGCAAAGTTACTAAGAAAGCATGCGCCTGCTGTTAATCTAAACTCAAACTTTACAATCATAGATACTGATGATCAAATAAGACTTATCAAAAATATTTGTAAAGCTGAAAATATTGATGTCAAACAATTGTCTCCAAAATTTATATTAGCAATAATAGATCGATGGAAGAATAAAGGATATTATCCAACAGAAGTTATAATTAATAAAAAAGATATTTATGAGAAAACAATCCTGCCTCTTTATAAAATATATCAACAAAAATTAACAGATTTAAATTCCTGTGACTTTGGAGATCTTATTTTACATACTGTAAAAATTTTAGAATATAATTTAGATATAAGAGAAATTTATTCAAAAAATTTTAAATATATTCTTGTAGATGAATATCAAGATACAAACTTTATTCAAAGTAAGTGGTTAAATCTATTATCTGAAAAAAATAAAAATATTTGTTGTGTTGGTGATGACGACCAATCAATTTATAGTTGGCGAGGTGCTGAAATTAAAAACTTTCTAGAATTTGATCAAGTTTATAAAAATACAAAAGTAATTAGACTTGAACAAAATTATAGATCTTCACAAAATATATTGTCTGTAGCTTCTAATCTTATTGCAAATAATCAAAATAGAGTTGGAAAAACTTTGATTACAACTATGGAAGAAGGAGATTTAGTTCAATTAAACTGTTTTAAAAATGGTAAAGATGAGGCGATAGGTGTTTCAGACGAAATAGAAAAAAAAATAAAAAAAAAATTTTCTTATAATAATATTGCAATTCTTGTAAGAGCTATCTTTCAAACAAGAGAGTTTGAAGAAAGATTTCTTAAAATTGGAATGCCTTACAGAATCTTAGGAGGAACCAAATTTTATGAAAGAGCAGAAGTTAAAGATTGTGTTGCTTACTTAAGATTAATTCATCAAGAAAAAGACGATTTAGCATTTGAAAGAATTGTGAATAATCCGAAACGATCTATAGGAGAAAGTACTCTTAAAAATATCCATGAATTTGCAAAAGAAAATAATTTTAATTTGGAAAGAGCATCAGTAAAAATGCTTGAAAAAAATTTGATTAAACCCAAAACTAAAATTGGTCTTAGTTTGTTTATTAATTCATTAAATAAATGGAGATATGATTTAAATGTTAAAAAATCTACTCATGTAAAATTGTTACAAATTGTGCTAGATGAATCGGGATATTCTGCAATGCTAAAAAATAAAAAAGATTTAGATAATCAAAATAGATTAGAAAATATCAAAGAATTACTCAATGCAATGAAAGAATTTGATAACTTAGAAAGTTTTTTAGAACATGTTTCTCTAGCAACTTCTGTGGATCAAGAATGGGATGGAGAAAAAATTAATATGATGACAATGCATTCTGCTAAAGGTTTAGAGTTTGACGTAGTTTTTTTACCTGGCTGGGAAGAAGGATTGTTTCCACATCAAAAATCTATTGAGGAAAAAGGACAAAAAGGATTAGAGGAGGAAAGACGACTAGCTTATGTAGGAATTACTAGAGCTAAAAAAAAGGCTATAATATCATTCTCAATGAATAGATTTTACCAAGGAGATTGGATAGATAGTATGGCTTCTAGATTTATAGAAGAATTGCCTGAAAAAAATTTAGAAAAAAATTCATTTTTTGATGAAGAAATTAATGATGTAGATGATTTTGATTTTAATCAAGATTTTGAAAGTGAGGAAGGGGCTAGAAGTCCTGGATGGATAAGATATCAGAAACGAATAAAATAAAGTGATTAAAAAAATTCAAACTTTAAGAAGTAAATTTAAAAAATATAATATTGATGGATATATTGTTCCTAAAAATGATGATTATTTTACAGAATACTCAAAAATTAACCGATTAAAAATTATATCAAATTTTAGTGGATCAGCAGGGCTTGCCATTATTTTAAAAAAGAAAAATTATTTATTCACTGATGGTAGATATACTATTCAAAGTCAAATCGAGTCTGGAAAAAATTTTCAAATATTAAGTTTTGAAAAATTAAATAATTGTAATTTATTTAAAAATCTTAAATTAGGCATTGATCCAAAACTTTTTACTTATCAACAAATTAAAAAGTTTTTTTTAAAAAATAATAAAGTTGAATTTATAAAAGAAAATTTGATCGATGAAATTCAAAAACAAAAAATAGATGACTCATTTCCGTTCTTTTTGTTAAAGAAAAATATAGTTGGAGAAAGTACTAATTCCAAACTAGATAAAATTTCAAAATATCTTAAAAAAAATAAATCAGATTATATTTTTATAAGTGCCCCAGAAAATGTGGCATGGATTTTAAATATAAGAGGTGGAGATGGACCCAATAGTCCTGTGCCTAATTCTAGGCTGATAATAAGTAAAACAAAAAAAATCTTTTTAATTAGTAAATTTAAGAAATGTAAAAAACTTTTTAGAAAAAAAGTTATAAAATCAAATGAATTTATAGATACTAAGGAATTTCCAAAAAGAATTTTAAATCTTAAAGGTAAAAATTTTATTATTGATAGAAACTCCTGCTCAATTTTTTATGAAGATATTATTAAGTCTAAATTCAAAATTATAAAGGGAGAGGATCCAACCTATCTTTTAAAAGCAATTAAAAATAAAACTGAAATTAATAATATGAAAAAAGCTCATATATTAGATGGTGCAGCTTTAACAAAATTCATTTATTGGATAAAAAATATCAATAAAAAACAAATAACAGAAGTAGAGGCACAAAATAAATTAGAAAAATTTAGATCAAGGAGTAAAAACTTTCTATATCCTAGCTTTGATACAATTGCTGGTTCAGGAAAAAATGGAGCTATAGTTCATTATCGTGCAAAAAAAGAGAATTGCAGAATCATAAAAAATAAAGATATTTTTTTATGTGATTCAGGAGGCCAATATAAATACGGTACAACAGATGTGACTAGAACAATTTGTTTTTCTAAACCAAGTCAAAATATTAAAGATATTTTTACAAAAGTTTTAAAAGGTCACATTGCTGTAGCTACTACTAATATAAATAAAGATAATATTGGCAAAAAAATTGATAAAAGAGCTAGAAAATTTCTTAAACAGAGTAATTTAGATTATAATCATGGAACAGGCCATGGAGTAGGATTTTTTCTAAATGTTCATGAAGGGCCTCAATCAATTTCAAAAATAAATAAAGTCAAAATAAAAGAAGGTATGATTTTAAGCAATGAACCAGGATATTATAAAAAAAATAAATTTGGTATTCGAATTGAAAACTTAGTTTATGTCAAAAAAACAAAAAAAAAGATTTTTTTTGAAAATTTAACTTTAGCTCCAATTGAAAAAGATTTAATCAATTTTAAACTCTTAAATTCATCAGAAAAAAATTACTTATTTAAATATCATCTTAATGTTTATTCAAAAATTTCAAAATATTTGAACTTTAAAGAAAAAAAATGGCTAACTAGCTTTATTTAACATTTTAAAAAATTGAACTTGATCTATAATTTGAATTTTGAGTTTTTTTGCATCTTCAACTTTTCTTTTAGTCGGTTTGTCTCCAATAATTAAATAATTTAGTTTTTTTGAAACACTGCTTACTGTAGTTCCAGAATTTTCTTCAATTAATGATTTAACTTCAGCTCTGCTAACTCCATTTAATTTCCCTGTAACTAAAAATGTTTTATCTTTTAGTAAACCATTCTTTTTTTCAGATACTGCATTATTTATTGTTAAAATTTTTTCTAATTCGATTAAAACTTTTAAATTCATTTCATTAGAAAAAAAAATTTTTAATGAATTGACCTGAGTTTCCCCTATACCATCAATATTTATTAAATCTTTATATCTATTATTTTTAGATAGATTTTTAAATTTTGAAAATGATCCAAAATATTTTGATAAAAGCTTAGCATTCTCTAATCCTATATGTCTAATTCCTAATGAATAGATAAATCTTTCTAAAGAAATATTTTTCTTGTCATTTATTGAGTATTTCAAATTTTTAACCGATAAATTTCCCCAGCCTTCTAATTTTTCAATTTTTTTATAATCTAATTTAAAAATATCTTGAGGAAATTTAATTAAATTTAATTTCCAAAAACTCTCAACAATTTTTTTACCAAATCCATCTATATTAAAAGCTTCTTTTGATACAAAATGTTTTAATTTTTCAACAGAAATCTTTTCACAATAATATCCTTCACTTGAACATCTTCTAACTGCATCATTTTTTTTTGTGATAGAATTAAATTCTTTAATTGTTTTTGATCCACATGAAGGACATTTATTTGGAAAGATAAATTTTAAACTGTCTTTTGGTCTTTTTTTTATATCTACAGAAAGAATATGAGGTATTACGTCTCCAGCTCTCTCTACCGTTACTGTGTCTCCTATTCTAATATCTTTTCGATTTATTTCATCTTCATTATGTAATGTTGCATTTGATACCAATACTCCACCAATATTAATTGGTTTAACTTTTGCTACAGGTGTTAAAGCTCCAGTTCTTCCAATTTGTATATCAATATCTAAAATTTCAGAAATTGCTTTATTTGATGAAAATTTGTGTGCTATAGCCCACCTTGGAGCATTACCAACATAACCTAATCTCTTTTGCAAAACAAAGTCATTTATTTTGTAAACAATTCCATCTATGTCAAAGTCTAAATCAGCTCTTTGTTTTTCAATTTCATTATAATTTTTAATTAAATTTTTTATTCCAGTAACTAATCTGTTCAATGGGTTAGTTTTAAATCCCCATTCACTTAATTTTTTAAGGTACTCAAATTGGTTATCTATTTTTAAACCTTTTTCAAAACCGAAAGTATAAGCAATAAATTTTAAGGGTATTTTTTTTGTATCTTCTGGATTTTTTTGTCTCAATGAACCTGAAGCTGCATTTCTTGGATTAGCAAACTTTTCCCTCAATTTATTAAAATCACTATTTCGTATAAAAACTTCTCCTCTAATGTCAATTTCTTCAGGAAAATCTTTTGCAAAAATAATTTTAGGAATATCTTTTATTGTTGCAAGGTTAGAGGTTATATCCTCTCCTTCTTTACCGTCTCCTCTGGATAATCCACTTATTAATTTTCCTTTTTTATAAGATAAAGATGCAGAAATACCATCTATTTTTGGTTCAGCTGTATACGAAATATTTGAATTTATATTTTGAGAAAGAAAATTTAGTATTTTTTTTTCAAAATTTAAAAGATCTTCTTCACTAAAAGCATTAGCTAGAGAAAGCATAGGAATTCTGTGTAAAGCTTTTTTAAAATTTTTTGAAGGCTTATAACCAGTTTTTTTTGTAGGAGAATCTTTAGACTTTAGATATGTATATTTTTTTTCTAAATTTATAATATCTTTTTTAAGATCATCATATTCTGAATCTGTGATTTCAGAAACGTTATCGTTATAATATTTTTTATTGTAATAATTTATAGATTTTATTTTTTTTTTATATTTTTTTTCGATTAAATCTTTATTCATCTTAATCAAAAAAGTTTTTTGAATTTGTCTAAAACACTAGTTTTATCTTTAGTTGGCTTTTGTATTTTAGATGAGTAATCTTTATTAAAAACTTTATAAGATTTTTTATACCATTCGCTTGATAAATAATTGTACCCTAAAACATTTGCATATTTTTGAGACTCTTCAATTAAACCCAATTTATAATTGATCTCTACCAATCTATGTAATGCTTCTTCAACAAAAACAGTTTGGTTATAATTATCAATTATAATCTTAAACCTATTAATAGCAGCTATCCATTTTCCTTTTTTAATATAATGTCTTCCTAAATACATTTCTTTAGAAGCTAAAATATCTTCAATTAAACCCAATTTAAATTTTGCATCCAAAGCAAATTCTGTGTCTGGATAATTTTGAACTATAAAATTAAATTGATCTTTAGCTTTTAATAATGGTGCAGAATCTCTTTTTTCATCTTCGATAGTCTCATAGTAACACATAGCTATTAGATAATTTACGTAAGCTATATTTTCGTCTGTTGGATAAGTTTTTAAAAACCTATCTAAATTATATAATGCTTCAGAATAATAATTTTGCATATAATATGAATATGAAGCCATTAACGCTGACTTAGGAGCCCAAACAGATTGAGGGAATAAAAGTTCAGCTTCTAAAAATTTTTTAGCTGCAAAATATGGGTCTCCTTCATCTAAAGCTTTATAAGCCTCTTTATAAGCTGAAACCATTTCTAGATCTTGTCTTGTTTCTTTAATAACAGAAATTTCTTTTTCTTCTTTAGAACAAGCAACTATAAAAAATAAAAAAATAGAAAGTATAATATTTAATTTTTTCATAAATTTTTAAATGAACTAATTATAAAGGTAAAAAAAAATTATGCTATAGATCTTAGCAAAGATCTATTAATAAGTGTGTGCGGTAAATTTCTTTCTTGAATTTCGATTACAGAGAAGTTTTCTTTGTTTTCAAAAACTTTTTTCATTAACTGATTAGTAAGATAATGACCACCTTGAGAACATTTTATACTCGCTATCATCCTATAGCCACAAGTATAAAGATCTCCAATACAATCTAAAATTTTATGATTTACAAATTCTTTTGAATTTCTTAAACCACCTTCATTTAATATTTCATTATCTTTTACTACTATTGCATTATCTAAACTTCCACCTTTAGCTAATCCATTTTTTTTTATAACTTCTATATCTTCAAAAAGACAGAAAGTTCTAGAATTAAAAACATCATCTAGATCATCTTCATAAACATTTATTTTATTTTTTTGATTTCCAATAATGGAATTTTTATATTTCAATTCAAAATCAATATCTAAACTTAACTTTGTAGGTTCAATTGAAATAAACCTGTCACTTTTTTCGACTTTAACTTTTTTATTAATCTTGATTATTTTAATTGGTTTATTACTCATAGAAAAACCTGAAACTAAAATTTTTTTAATAAAATCATGAGCAGATCCATCTAAAATTGGCACTTCTTCATTATCAATTTCGATAATAGCATTGTCTATTCCCAACCCAAACAAAGCACCCATTAAATGTTCAATAGTAGAAACTTTAACTCCATGTTCATTAGAAATTGTAGTGTTTAATGAAGTATTACTAACATTGCTAAAATTTGGATAAACTAAATTGTTTATTTTTAAATCTACTCTTTTAAAAACTATTCCTGTATCTGGTTCAGAACTTTTAATACAAAGATTAACTATTTTTCCATTATGTAAGCCTACACCTTTAAATTTTACATCATTTTTTATAGTTTTTTGATTGAGTAAAGACATAAGAGTTTTTTAATACCTAGAGTAAAAAAACAAAAAACAACAAATGTTACGAGAAAATACAGTTTTAATTAAAAAAACTAAAAAACTTCTCAAAAAAGCTTATATTTTTGGTATTTTTATTTGAAAAGAAAATTTCATTTTGATTCAAGCCATTTAAAACTTTATGAGCAATAATTAAATTTTTTCTATCACTAAAATCTTCAAATTCTTTTAAGTATGCAAAGCAAATAATATTTCTAACCATTATTTGATATTTGGACAAAATATCTTTCAAGTTTTGAACTATACTTTTATTTAAACAAATAAATTTTACTTCTAAACAAATTTTGTCATAATTATTAATTTCAATTAACTGTGAATAACTTTTTCCATCAACTATAAATTTATTTATAACCATGTGTGTTACTTCAAAATTTCCTATGGTATTTTTAAACTGACTCTTTAATTCAACTAATAAACTATTTAATCTATTTAGATTAAATTTCATTCCGTCAAAAGAATATTTCATTGATAAATTCACAAATAAAAAATCGTTATGATCAATAACTAAGTGAATATCCTTAACATAGTTATTTAAATTTTTTTCAATATCAAAAATATGATTTTTTAAAAATTGATCTAACAGATCAAAGTTTTCATTAGTTGATGAGTCGTCAATTAAATTTTTTTTTGAGAAATAAATTTCATTATTTGTATCAATTGCTTCAAATTTAATATTGTTTGGTCCTATAAATAAAAAAAATTTATAATCTTTTAATTTAATCATTTAAAATAACTTGATCAGTTTGTCTTAAATCTATTATTTTTTTATTTTTAAATTCTTCATAAATTATAATTTTAGATAAATTATTCAAAGATTTTTCTATTTGATTTAAAGGTAACTTAATAATCAATCCATCTTTGGTTTCAATGTCCCACCTTTTAGATTTAAAAAAATACAAATTCTTAATTTGATCAAAATTAAAATCTGAATCATTTATATAAGTCTTTAACTTTAAAAAATCATCAGGTTCTACATTACCAAAAATAAAAGGTAAACTTTCTACTGAATTTTTTGTTAAAATTAAGTTTCCATTAGATCCTATATAATAATTCTGATTATTCTTCTTAGTGATAGCTAAAAAATTTGTTTTTTTAATAAATATTTTTAATTCCGAAGGATAATTTTTAAATACAGACAATTCTTCAACTGTTTTATTTGCAAAAATTTTTTTTGAAATTTCAGTTTTATCTAAAAATATAAGACTTTCTTTTTTTAAAAAATTAAAATCTTTTTCAAATTTTTTTTTTTCAAGATTGTTTAATCCTGAAACATTCAAAGTAATTATTTTTAAAAAGTTTAAGTTTAATAAATTTATATTATTTACTGTTACCAATATTAAAAAGAGAAATAAGTAAATTATAATCTTTTTACTTATTTGTTGATGCATCTTTTAAAATAATCTTAATTAAATTAATAAAATTAATACCATTATAAGCAGAA
>MDSW01028191.1_pt1 | contig 11895 bp, 11 predicted proteins | sample 811171 | NCBI WGS metagenome assembly MDSW01 (sample SAMN05326641, study PRJNA326480) | marine metagenome | isolation source: seawater | place: Atlantic Ocean: North West | collected 2012
ATTGATCTTTTAATCGCAAAAAAAGTAAAATGAGCAAAGAACATATAAATCTTCCAAAAACTGCTTTTTCAATGAAAGCAAATTTACCAAACAAAGAGCCAGGAATTATTCAATACTGGCAAAAAATAAATCTCTATAAAAAACTTAGAAATAAAAGCAAAGGAAAAGAAAAATTTATTTTACATGATGGGCCTCCTTATGCGAATGGAAACATCCATATGGGAACTGCTTTAAATAAAATATTAAAAGATATAATTACTAAATTTCATCAAATGGATGGAAAAGACTCAGTATACGTACCAGGATGGGATTGCCATGGATTACCTATCGAGTGGAAAATAGAAGAACAATATAAAAAAAATAAAAAAAATAAAAATGATGTGCCAATTGTTGAATTTAGAAAAGAATGTAGAGATTTTGCCAACAAATGGATTAATGTTCATAAAGATCAATTTAAAAGGCTAGGTGTAATAGGTGACTGGGAAAATTACTATTCTACGATGAGTTTCGATGCTGAAGCTCAAATTGTAAGAGAGTTAGGAAAGTTTCTTAAAGAAGGAAGTTTATATAGAGGATATAAGCCTGTACTGTGGTCTACAGTTGAAAAAACTGCATTAGCTGACGCAGAAGTTGAGTACATGGATCATGTATCAGACACAATATATTCTGCGTTTCCTATAAAAAAAACAAATTTAAAAGAAATAGAAGGTTCAAATGTAATTATATGGACCACTACTCCTTGGACAATTCCTGCGAATAAAGCTTTAGCATATAATCCAAGTTTAATTTATTTGGTTGTAAAAATTAATGATGATGGTGATTTTAAAAATAAAAAAATAATAGTCGCAAAAGATCTTTTAGAATCTTTGATCAAAGAGTGTGAAGTTCAAAGTTTTGATATTGAGAAAGAATTTTTAGGTAAAGACTTTGAGGGTACAATTTGTTCTCATCCTTTTTTAGATATTGGATATGATTATGATATACCAATGCTTGAAGCTAGATTTGTTACAACCGAACAAGGTTCAGGAATTGTTCACTGTGCTCCAAGTCATGGTCCTGACGATTTTAATTTATGTTTAAAAAATAATATTAAGGCTTTGGAAACAGTAGATGATGACGGAAAATATACAAAAAATATAATTAAATTTGAAGGCACTCATATATTTAAAGCTAACCCAATAGTTATAGAAAATTTGAAAATTCAAAAAAAACTTCTTGCTAATGGAAAACTAACTCATTCTTACCCTCATTCATGGAGGTCAAAAGCTCCCTTAGTTCACAGGGCTACAGCTCAATGGTTTATATCTATGGAAAGTCACAGTTTAAGATCAAAATCTCTCAAAGCAATTGATGAGACTGTTTTTTATCCAAGTAAAGCCAAAGAGAGAATAAAAGCGATGATAGAAACTAGACCAGATTGGTGTGTTTCGAGACAGAGAGTATGGGGAGTTCCCTTACCAATTTTTTTATCTAAAAAAAGTGGTGAAGCATTAATAGACGATGAGATTTTTGAAAATATTCCAAAAATTTTTGAAAAAGAAGGTTCTGACTGTTGGTTTTCAGACGATGATCAAAAGTTTTTAGGAAAAAAATATAATTCTAAAGATTATGAAAAAATGAGTGATATAGTTGAAGTTTGGTTCGACAGTGGCTCAACGCATTCATATGTATTAGAAAAAAGAGAGGATTTAAAATGGCCTGCATCAATGTATTTAGAAGGATCAGATCAACACAGAGGTTGGTTTCATTCTTCATTGTTGGAGTCATGCGGAACAAGAGGTAGAGCTCCTTTTGAGAGTATTTTATCTCATGGTTTTGTTGTTGATGGCAAAGGTCATAAAATGTCAAAATCAACTGGAAATGTTATTTTACCTGAAGATATTTTAAAGAAATATGGAGCTGATATTTTGAGAATTTGGGTAGCATCTTCAAATTATGCAGAAGATTTGAGAATTGATTATTCAATTTTAGATCAGCACGCTGAGTCTTATAGAAAAATTAGAAACACTTTTAGGTATTTACTAGGAAATATTCAAGACCAATATGTTGAGAAAAATTTTGAGGATATAAATATCGAAAATTTATCTGATCTTGAAAAGTATATCTTGCATAAAATTTATTTAATAAACAAAAATTTTTATAATTATTTTAATTCTTATAATTTTCATAATTTATGGAAAGAACTATTAAATTTTTGTACAGTTGAGTTGTCAGCTTTTTATTTTGATATCAGAAAAGATATTCTTTACTGTGATCCTCTCGACTCAAAGAAAAGATCAGACTGTATCTTAATTTTAAATATCATACTTAATTGTTTATTAAAATGGTTTGCTCCAATATTGTCTTTTACAACTGAAGAAATTTACAAACTAATAAATAATGAGGAAGAAAATAGTATTCATTTAAAAAACTTTATCAAAATACCAGAAAATTGGAAAAATGAAGAATTAAATTTAAATTGGGAAATAATTAAAAAAATTAGAGATGAAGCAAATGTTAGTATAGAAACTCAAAGAGCAAATAAGACAATAGGTTCTAGCCTTGAAGCAGATATTCAAATTAAATTAAAAAAAAATTATTACAATTTAGCTAAGAAGAATGATTTTTCTGAAATATGCATTACTTCATTAGCTACAGTAATCCAAGACGAAAATATGGATAATGATATCAAAGTAACTTGCAAAAAAGCAGAAGGAAATAAGTGTCCTGTGTGTTGGAAAATTAGTGAAACAAGTTGTGAAAAACACGGTCATTTAACAAATAAATGATAAATGATAAAAATAAAAAAATATTTATTTATATTTTGCTTGTATTATTTGTTTTTGCAATAGACAGATTCAGCAAAACAATTATTTTAAATTTACTAGATAATACTGGAAAAGTTGACATTTATGTAAATTCATTCTTTAGTTTGTTTCTAGTTTGGAATAAAGGTATTGGATTTGGTTTATTATCTTTTGATAAAAGTTCTATTTATAATGGAATTTCAATAATTATATTAATAATTAACTTTATAATTATTTATTTAATTTATATAGAACAAACTCCTAAGACTTATTTTTTAGCTATTATATTAGGCGGTTCAATCGGAAATTTATTTGATAGATATTATTATACTGCTGTTCCTGATTTTATTGACTTAAATTATAAAGGTTATCACTGGTTTATTTTTAATGTTGCAGATATATTCATTACGTTAGGAATAATTTGTCTTATACTTGCTGAATTATTAAATTATAAAAAAAAAAATGATTAAAAATAAGTTTAATATTTTCATAATAATTTTATTTTCAATTTTATTATATTCTTGCCAATCAGCAAAAGAAGCTCTTGTAGGAAAAAAAAGATCTGAACAAAGTGACGAATTTTTAGTGGAAAAAAAAAATCCATTAATATTGCCACCAGATTTTGAAAAACTGCCGGAACCTGGAAAGCAAGAAGTCTCACCAGAAACTTTTAGTGAAACTGAGGAAGTCAAAAATTTATTAAACATTAAAGAGAAAGAGAAAGACTCAAATATAACAGATACAGAGAGTAATTCGAATGATATTGAGAGTGCAATTATAAAAAAAATTCAATAATTAAATGTTTAGCAAAAACATCAAATTTAAAAACTTTACAAATAAAAAAAATTTAAAAATAAAAAAAATTTTAAGAAATATTATTAGAGATAAATTTTTATTAAAAAAATACCCTTTTCTTAAATCATTAAGTAAAAATTTTGAATACAGTTATAAAAAAAAAAATATTAAATTATTAAAAAGTTATTCAAAAGTAAACCTAGTTGGCATGGGAGGTTCAATACTTGGAGCTGAAACAATTTATAGTTTTTTGAAACATAAAATCAAAAAAGAATTTTTTTTTTATAATAATTTAAAATGTGAAAGTATACCAAAAAATAATGAAAGAAATATTAACCTAATTATATCCAAATCAGGTAATACACTTGAAACTGTTTCTAATTTTAATTTATTACTTCAAAAACAAAAAAAAAATAAAAATTTAATTTTATGTGAAAAAAAAAATAATTTTTTATCCTTGTTAGCAAAAAAATTAAAAGCAGAAATATTTGAGCACAAAAATTATATAGGTGGAAGATATTCAGTTTTGTCTGAGACAGGAATGTTGCCTGTAGAATTAATGGGACTCAACGAAAAAAAGTTTAAGAGATATGACTATTTAATTAAAAATAAATATTTTATTAATTCTTTAATTCAAAATGTTATTTCAATTATTAATCATGTTAAAAAAGGCAAAACAAATTCAGTTATTCTAAATTATGATGAAAAATCAGATAATTTTTTTAAATGGTATCAGCAGCTTACAGCGGAAAGTCTTGGCAAAAATGGAACAGGAATATTTCCTATAGTATCCACAATGCCAAAAGATAATCATAGTTTGCTTCAATTATATCTAGATGGACCAAAAAATAATTTTTATACATTTTTTAGTGTTAAAGAAAATAAATCACAAAAACTAAGCAACTCAAACTTATTTGGAAAATTTTCAATATTGAAAAATAAAAATATATATAAAGTTTTAAACTCTCAAAAAATAGCTACAGAAAAAGTATTTAAAAGAAAAAAAATTCCATTTAGAAGCTTTGAAATCATTAATAGGAATGAGGAAACTTTAGGTGAATTATTTTGTTTTTTTATTTTAGAGACTATTCTTTTGGGTTATTTACTAAAAATTAATCCTCTAAATCAACCCGCAGTAGAGCAAATAAAAAATGAAACAAAAAAAATATTAATTTAAGAAATTTTTCCAAAAATAATTTTAGATAATCCATATATTTTTTCTCTAGTTATTATTAAATCCTTTGAGATATCTTCACTAATATTTTTATTTCTATGAATTATAATTACTGTATTCTGTGAAGTAATTTTCATTTTTTTTATTTTTTCTATTAATTGATTTATTTTATCATCATTAAAAGGAGGATCTAAAAAAATTAAATCAAATATTCTTGAAAAAAGCTTAGATCGAGAAATTCTATATGAGTCATTTTGAATTATTTTTGAATTATTGTTTAATTTTAATAAATCTAAATTTTTTTTTAAAACTTTAATTGAATTTTCGTAATTTTCATAAAATATAACTTTTTTTGCCCCTCTTGATAGACATTCTATTCCAAACGAACCAGTGCCAGAAAATAAATCAAGAACTGTTGCATTATTTAATTCTACATATTCATTTTTTGAATGTTCGATAATGTTAAAAATTGACTCTCTTACTATATCTTTTAAAGGTCTTGTTGATTTATCTGTTGGATTAAGAATTTTTTTACCTCTTAAATTACCTCCGATTATTCTCATTTATCAATTACTTTAAATCCTATATCAGATCTATAAAATCCACTTTTCCAATCTAATTTTTCTATTAGATTAATAGCCTCATTTCTACAATTTAAATAATTATCTGAAATGGAGACAAAGTTTAAAACTCTTCCACCTATAGAAAAAATTTTATCTTCTAAATTCTTAGTTCCTGCATGAAATATGAAATTATTTTTGTTTAGTAATAGATTTTTTAAGTTTGGTATATAAATATTTTTTTTATAACTTTCGGGGTAGCCTTTTGAGCATAATACTATGCATAAACTTTTTTTTTCCAACCAGTCGATATTTTTTTCATTTAGATTTCCATCACAGCAAGCAAGGATTAAATCTAATAAATCTGTTTTTAAAAGAGGTAAAATTGTTTGGCATTCAGGATCTCCCATTCTAACATTATATTCTATCAAATAAGGTTCATTATTTTTAATCATTAGCCCCGCATATAAAAATCCACAGTACTTTTGGTCCATATCTCTAATAGCTTTTAAAGTTGGATTTATAATTTTATTAACTATCTTCTCCTCTAAATTATGATTAATAAGTTTGGATGGTGCGTATGATCCCATACCACCAGTATTTTTACCTTTATCGCCTTCTCCAACTCTTTTATGATCCTGAGCAGTATTAAAATTTTTAAAACTTTTTCCGTCAGAAATAACAAAATAACTCATTTCATCACCTTCTAAAAACTCTTCTACTAATATTTTATCTGCTTTACCAAATTTTCCATCAAAAATTTCTACTACAGCATTCTTTGCACTTTCTATATCTTTACATATATAGACACCTTTTCCCGCAGCTAGCCCATCTGCCTTTATCACTAAAGGCATTTTTCTGTTTTGTAAAAATTCAAAAGTTTTATCTTTATTTTTGAAAACACCAAATTTCGCAGTTGGGATATTATATTTTTCACAAATTTTCTTAGTAAAAATTTTAGAACCTTCAAGTTGAGCAACTTTTTGACTAGGTCCAAAAATTTTAATATTTTTTTTACTAAGATAGTCAACTATTCCATCAACCAAAGGTTTTTCAGGACCTACTATAACTAATTCAATTTCTTCATCTTTAAGAAAATTGTAGATTTCTAAAAAATTATCTAGTTCTATGTTTACATTTTTTCCAATAAAGTTTGTACCTGCATTTCCAGGTATACAATAAAGTTTATCAAACTTTTTCGATTTTGAAATTTGTAAAGCAAGCGCATGTTCTCTGCCACCACTTCCTATAATTGCAATTTTCATATAATTATTTTATATCTTAAAAATGGAAAACAAGTTAGCTAAATTAAAGTATTTGCCAAACAACTTTGAAATTTTAGAAAATGGAGATCATGTTAGATGTGCAATCTCAGGTAAAAAAATATTTTTAAAAAATTTAACTTATTGGAATGTTGATAAGCAAGAGGCTTATTATTCATATTTAGAAGCTTCTATAAAAAAAAATAACCAAAAAAAATAACTATTTTTTCCACCTATCGTGTGTCCAAATCCATTGGTCTATATTTTTCAATATCATTTTTTCTAAAATTGTATTCAAAAACAAAGTAACTTCTTCAGAGGTTTTTTTTGGATTTACTTTTATTGGCTTAGAAACTTGCATTTTAAAGTAATATTTATTTTTTCTTTCAATATAAATTGGAACAAGTTCACATTTATATTTTTTAATCAATTGTGCAGGAATTGTAGTGGTAGAAGCTAAATTTCCAAAAAATTTAACTTTTGATCCCTCTCTTACTCTTTGATCAATCATTAACGCAACTGAATTTCCTTTTTTTAAATCTTTAATTATTTGTCTTGTACCAGCTATACCTTTTTTAATTTGATTTTTACAAATATAACTTGTTCTAATTTTTTCCATTATTTTGTTTAGGAAAGTATTGTTAAGAGGTCTGTAAATAGCAGATAATTCAATTCCCATCTTTTCTATTTGCATAGCCATTAATTCAAAATTGTTAAAATGCCCAGATACAAAAACTACACTCTTTTTTTCTTTTTTTATTATTTCTAAATAATTTTTTCCATTTATTTCAATAAAATTATTTAGATCTCCATTTCTGAAATTTTTCAAAAAAGGATATTCAGAAAAAATTCTTCCATAGTTTCCTAAAACATTACTAGCAACTTCGTTATAACTTTGTTTTATAGAAATATTAGATTTTTTTATATTTTCAATTATTGATTTTTTTGATCTAAATATAGGACCACAAAACTTACCAATTAGAAAACCAAAATTAGATGAAATTCTATACCCGACTAATTTAAAAAATATGAAAAGAAAATAAACAAGTATAAATTCAATAAAATAAATTATTTTTTTCATAATCTTGCAATTAAAAATTTTGAGAAATTTTTAGTATTTTTAATATTTAAATCTATTTTAAGATATTTTATGTTTTTTCTATTTTTTTTATTTAATCTTAAATAGTCTTTTTCAGTAGTAATTATATTTAGATTTTTCTTGTTTGCCAATACTTTTATATCTGAAATGTCTGAGTCAGAAAAATGATAGTGGTCTGGGTATATAAACTTATCTTTAATTTTGAATTTATATTTTTTTAAAGTTTTTTCAAACTCTGATGGGTTTCCTAATCCACAAAAGAATAAAAAATTACTATTAAGATTAAAGGTATTTAAATTTGTTGGAGAATATTTTGCTTCGAATATTTTAATGTTTCTATTAATTTTCTTTAAATAATTAAAAAGTTTTTTATTATTCTTTTCCCCATTTAAAAAAATAGCATCATAATTTTTTATTTCAGATACATCTTCCCTTAAAGGTCCAGCAGGAATTAAAAAATTATTACCTAATCCATCTGAACTATTAAAACATGCGATTGTAACATTGTATTTAAAACTTTTATCCTGAAGACCATCATCTAAAATTGCTATTTGATATTTTTTAGATGCAGTTTCAAGGGCTTCGCTTCTACTATTTTTACAAATTAAATTTCCATTTTGCTTCAGAATTTTTTGTTCATCTATCTGATCATGATAATTTTTTTTAATAAAAACTGTTTTATATTTTTTTTTTAAAATATTATTTATCTTGATTGACAAAGGTGTTTTACCAGTACCACCAATATATAAATTTCCAACACAAATTGTTTTAATTTTAAGCTCTTTTTTATGAGTTTTTTTTTTTTATTATATTGATTAAAAAAGTTACTAAACTTAATGGGTATAATAAAATTGAAATTAAATTTATATTCTTCCAGAAAAGTGGTTTATTAATTTTCATTATAGAAATTTATTTATTTCAATTAGATTTTTTTTAAGAATATGAATGCCTTTTAAATTCAATTTCTTGATAATTTTTTTGGGTTGTTTATATTCAATTTTTCTATCAATTATTTTTTTCATATTATTAATATTATTTACTTTTGTTGAAATTTTTAATTCTGAAAGCATTTTATAAACTTCTTTAAAATTTTGTATATTTGGACCATGCATTATATGATTACCCAATCTAGCTGGCTCAAGCGGGTTTTGTCCCCCATGTTTTATCAATGAACCTCCCAAAAAAGTTATTTTTGATAACTTATAAAATTTTGATGCTTCTCCATAGCTATCAGCAATGTAGATATCGGTGCTTTTAGAAACTTTCTGTTGTGAAGACCTAGTTACTATATTTAAATTAATACCTTCGAGTTCATTAATTATAGAACTTGATCTATTTATATGCCTCGGAATAAGAATGGTTAACAAATTTTTATATTTTGATTTTAATTCTTTATGTAATTTACCTATAAATAATTCTTCATTGTAATGTGTACTTGCTGCACAAAAAATTAATCTATTTTTAAATTTTTGCTTTGTATTTTTATCTAAAATATTTTTAGATTGACCAAAATATTTTAAATTACCTGCTATTTTAATTTTTCTTACACCTAATGTTTTTAAATATTTAAATGTTTCGGTATTTTGAGGCAAGGCAAGTGATATCTTGCTAAAAATTTTTACTGCAAAAGATGGAAATCTCGTCCATCTTTCAAAACTCTTTTTGGTAATTCTTCCATTTATCAAAATGATTGGAATTTTACTTTTTTCTAAATTATTAAACATATTTGGCCAAATTTCTGAGTCTATAAATATAGCCATCTTTGGCTTCCAATAATTAATAAATTTATTAGTAAAATAATTTGTATCTATTGGAAAATATATATGAGTAGTTTTTTTAAACTTATATTTTGAAAATATTAATGCAGAGCTAGTTGTAGAAGATGATAGTAGTATTTTTTTTATTTTTTTATTTTTTTCTAGTTCATAAATAAGTGGAATTACGCTTAAAATTTCCCCAACACTTGAACCGTGAAACCAGATTGTTTTTTCATAAATTTTTTTTTTTTGAATATATACAAAATTTTTCTAAAAACCTTTTTGGATTTTCTTTACCCATTATAATTCTTATTAAAAAAATAATTGGTGAAAATATAACAAAAATTAGTCCTAAGGCTTCGTAAATAGAAAACATTAGTTATTTTTAATCTGCTTGTTATAAAAATTTTTATATATATTAGAAGAGCTTAGTAGTTCCCCATGCTTACCTTGGGCTACCACAGATCCTTTATCAAGAACATAAATTGTATTAGAATTTAAAATTGTAGATAATCTATGAGCTATAACAATTGTAGTTTTATTCGATGTCAACTTATCCAATGCTTTTTGAATTTTTTCCTCAGTTTCGGAATCCAACGAGGATGTTGCTTCATCAAGTAGTATTATTTTACTATCTTTTAGAAAAGCACGAGCGATAGATAATCTTTGTTTTTCACCTCCAGATAATTTAACTCCGTTTTCACCAATAACAGTCTCAAATTTATTTTCTAAATTATTAATAAAGTCAATGCACATTGACATTTCTGCTGCTTTATAAACTTCTTCATTTGAGGCATTCGGCTTTGCATATTTTATGTTATTTAAAACCGATTCATCGAATAATGTAGTATTTTGATCAACAATTGAAATTTCTTTTCTTAATGATGCAAGATTTAAATCCTTAATAATTTGACCATCAATTAAAATTTTACCTGAAGTTGGATCATAAATTCTTGGTATTAGATTTAATAGTGTTGATTTTCCAGATCCACTATGACCCACGAGAGCTGTCATTTTACCACCTTTAATTTTAATACTAATATTTTTTAATACTTCATTGTTTTCATTTGATTGATAAATAAAGTTTACATTATCGAAGTCTATTGAGGCTTCAGTTAAATTTAGATTTTTTTCTTTATTATTTAAAGTGATTTTATTTTTATTATCAATTATTGGAATAATTCTTTTTCCAGCTGATAAACCTTGTCCAATTCCAACATTAATGGTTGCTAGTGATTTTACAGGTTGATAAGCTAACATCATAGCAGCAAGGAACGAAAAAAAATTATTAATACTTAACTGTTCATTCATGATTAACTTTCCAGAATAAAATATCAAAATTGCAATCATTATACCTGTCAAGACTTCCATTATAGGCGTAGCTCTTATAAAAATTGTAGCAATTTTAATAGATTTTTCTTTTAGTTCATTAACAAATTTTTCAGATCTTAAATGTTCATAATTTTCTCTTTGAAAAATTTTAATTATTTTGTGATTTTTAAATAAGTCTATTAAATATTTATTTAAGTCCCCAGATTTTTCTTGAGCTTCTGTTGTAACCTTACCCATTCTTTTACCTAATCTTTTTGCGGTAACCGATGCTATCGGTATCATTATTATTGCTATTAAGGAAAGTCTCCAGTTTTGAAAAAACATTACTGTTAATAAACCTATTAAAGTTAATCCATCTTTAAAAAAATTTAAAAAGGAATTGCTTAACATCCCAGTAATTTGATTAACATCAAAGTTTAAATTGGATATATATTTTCCAGAATGTTTATTTTCTATAAGCTCAGTATCCGATTTAATAAAAGATGAAAGCATATCAATTTGAATTTTTTTTTTTACTTCTTCCGCAACTTTAATCATCAAAACTTTAGCCATGTAAAGCGAAATACCTTTGGTAGAAAACGCAACTATGATTAAAATTGGAATTATAAATATTAAAGTTTGATCTTTATTGATAAATATTTTTTCAATTGCAGGATCTAAAAGCCAAGCAGTTGCAGAAGTACTTCCTGCAACTAAAATCGAAAAAAAAACAGCTAAAAATATTTTATTTAAATATTTTCTTGTGTAATCTTTATATAATCTTTTTAAAATTTCAATATTTGTCATTTTATATAATTTTACCAATCAATAAATTTATAAATACAATTAATCCTATAAAATTATTACTTTTAAATTTTGTCAAACAGCTCATGGGATCATGCACATTCAATTTATATATTTGAAAAAATATTAATTGAAAAATAGTTATAATTAAGAATATAAAATAAAATAAATTAAAATTCATTAATACACCAATTAAAATTAACGAAGCAATAAAAGTTAAATAACAAATTAAAATAAATTTTTTTGGGTTATTTTTAAACTTTATTGAAGTTGATTTAACTCCTATAATTTCATCATCTTTAATATCTTGATATCCATATATTGTGTCGTAACCCAGTGTCCAAAAT
>MDSW01002118.1_pt1 | contig 11894 bp, 15 predicted proteins | sample 811171 | NCBI WGS metagenome assembly MDSW01 (sample SAMN05326641, study PRJNA326480) | marine metagenome | isolation source: seawater | place: Atlantic Ocean: North West | collected 2012
ACATTTGATTGCCCCTGCCACTCGTTCAAGGATAATTTACCCGCAATATTAAATAATTTTTTATCTTTTTTTAGTAAATGTACACCTATTTCGTTTTCGACGCAGTTAAATGCCATTGATTTGATTGTTGATCCATCTAATCCGACTAAAACTGATTTTATGTGTTTATCCTTAATAATCTTATTATTAACAGACTTCATGTTCTCCAAAACAAACTTTGGCTCAGGATTCCCTGACCCAAAAGGTGCCAGCTTATTCACTTTATTGAAAAATTCGACATTTAAAGCAGTTGGAGCAATTATGCTATCTAAATATAAAGGTTTAATACTTGAGCTGCTGTTACTAAATCTTTCAAATTTTTTTTGGATAAACTTTTTAAATTTTTCAACATTTGAAAATTTAATTGTAAATCCTCCAGCCATTTTATGACCCCCACCTTTAATCAAAATATTTTCTTGAACAGCAGAAATAATTGCCGAACCAATATCAAAACCAACAATAGATCTAGCCGATGCCTTCCCAATATCATTGTCATCTACTGATATTATTATTACAGGTTTATTAAATTTATCTTTAATTCTTGACGCAACGATTCCGATTACTCCCTCATGCCAATTCTTTCCGTAAATGACCATTACTGATTCATGTGTTTTATTTTCCAAATCTTTCAAAATTTTATCCATAACGTCTTTTTCTAAAATTTGTCTTTCTTTGTTAAAGTGGTCTAGTTCTGATGCAATCCTAAAAACTCTTTTAGGATCATTGCTGATTAACAAATTTGCACCATGAGAGGACTTTCCTACTCTGCCTCCAGCATTAATTCTTGGTCCTAATTGGTAACCTATATGATAAACATTTGGTTTACTTTTAATATCACAAATATCGAATAACGTTTTTAAACCTAGATTTTTTCTTGATTTTAAAATCTTTAATCCTTGTGAGACGATAGCTCTATTTAATCCGATTAAAGGAACAACATCACAAATCGTTCCTAAAGCCACTAAGTCTAAATAGTTGATTAAGTTTGGTTCTGTTAATTTTTTTTTGAGAAACCAATCAACTGATCTTAACTCCTTATTTAAAGAAATTAAAAACATAAAAGTAACACCTGCAGCGCACAAATAATTTAGATCAGATTTATCATCTAACCTGTTTGGATTAACTACAGAATAAGCTTTAGGCAAATTTATTTCTGATTGATGGTGATCGAGTACTATAACGTCAGTTTTTTTATTAAACGCATAATCAATAGCATCAAAGGATAGTGTTCCACAATCGACTGTAAATATTAATTCTACCCCTTTATCTATTAGATTTTTGAAAGAGTCTACAGTAGGTCCGTAACCTTCTTTTTTTCTATCTGGTATGTAAATTTCAGAAGGAACATTTATTGAATTAAAAAAATTTGTAAGTAACGCTGTTGCTGAGGCTCCATCAACATCATAATCTCCGAATATACCAATCTTATGTTTTTGTGAAATTGCATGCATTGTTCTTCTTGTTGATTTTTTCATATCGTTTATTATTTCAGGATTAGGAAGTAAATTCTTAATAGTCGGACTTAAAAAAGTTTGTACATCTTCCTTTTTTATATTTCTAATTGATAAAAGTTTTGATGTTATTTCATCCAATGAATAATTTTCTTTATAAAACAAAACATCTTGTTTATTATATTTCTTAAAAATCCAGTTTTTGTTACTCACTGAATTTGTAATCATTTATTATATATATTTGTAATTGTTTTATTTATATTTTTACTTTTATGTAAAGCGAATGTTGTTACTTCAAATTCATTTCCTAGATCTTGAACACCTTTTGTTAAATCACCTGTAGTAACACCAGATGCACAAAAAATTACATCTCCTTTAATCATATCATCAATGTTATATTTTTTTTTAAAATCTCGAATACCAAGTTTTTTAGCTCTAATCTTTTCATCTTCATTTAAAACTAATCTACCTTGTATTTGACCGCCAAAGCACGATAAAGCAGCTGCAGCCAGTACTCCTTCAGGTCCTCCACCAGTACTGTAATAGATATCATTTCTAGGATTATTACCTATTACACTAAGAACACCAGCAATGTCTCCATCAGTAATATAGTTTATTTTCACATCCATTTCGTGCAATGTTTTTACGATTTGATCGTGTCTAGGTCTTTTTAATACGCATACGCTTAGCTCATTAATTTTCTTATTTTTTGCTTCTGCTAATAATTTAATATTTTTTTCTACGCCGTAGTCTATATCTAATAAATTTTTTGGTAAATTAGTTCCAACAGCAATTTTTTCCATATAAGTATCTGGGGCGGAAAGTAAATTTCCTTTATCAGCAACCGCTAAAACTGAAAATGCATTAGGTTGATTATTTGCAGTAAATTTTGTCCCTTCTAAAGGATCAACTGCGATATCAAATTTTGGACCATTTAGTGTGCCTAGCTTTTCTCCAATATATAACATTGGAGCTTCATCCATTTCTCCTTCGCCAATTACAATTGTGCCCTCCATATTAATTCTATTAAGTTCTCTTCTCATTGGATCAACTGCTCCTTTATCAGCTCCAATTTTGTCTTTTTTTCCGATAAACTTAGAAGCTCCTATTGCGGCTTTTTCTGTGGCTTTAATAAATAAATTTAAGAATTTAGGATCAATTGTCATTAATTCTTATCATTTTAGGTGTTTTAATTATAAATTTCTTATTTCCAATAATTTTGATTACTTTATTAAGTGATGCATCTTTAGAATTATGAGTAATTATAATTATCGAGGATGTTCCTTTATTTTTTTTTGGCGTTTGAATTAATCTTTTTATAGACACATTATTTTTTGAAAAAATACTAGTTATATTAGATAAAACACCACGCTGATCTAAAACTTCAAATCTTAAATACGAAGAAAAATTTCTTTCAGTGATTTTTTTAGATCTAATTTTTTTTCTTTCTTTATTAGATATAGAAAAAGGAAATTTAATATTTCCTCTTAAAATTGATGATATATCTGATACTAAAGCAGACGTTGTTGCAGCAGGTCCAGCGCCTTCCCCTTGAATTATACTTTGTCCAACGGGGTAACCATTCAATATAACTGCATTTAAAACTCCATCAATGCTTGCTACATATGAACTTTTTTTAATTAATGCAGGATGAACACGTTGATAAATACTATTATTAATTAGTTCTGCAACTCCTAGGAGTTTTATTTTATAACCAAGTTTATCAGCGTTATCTATATCCTCTTTATCTATATTATTTATACCTTCAACATGAATGTCGTTATTAAGATAGGAATTAAAACATAAAGAGGACAAAATTTTTAATTTAGAAGCTACATCATCTCCATTTAAATCCGCAGATGGATTTGATTCTGCATATCCTAAATTTTTAGCTTTTTCTAAAACAACATTGAAATCTTTATTATCTTTTTGCATTGATGATAATATATAATTTGATGTACCATTAAAAATTCCGTAGATTTTTTTAATTTTATTTGCAATTAAACTTTCTTTTAAAGATCTAATTATTGGAACTCCTCCACAAACTGCAGCTTCAAATTCTAGATTAACATTATTTCTTTCAGCAATTTTAGATAATTCATCACCATATTTTGCAATTAAAGCTTTATTTGCTGTAACAACATGTTTTTTATTTTTGAGGGCATTAAAAACTAATTTTTTAGCAGGTCCTTCTGCACCACCAATTAGTTCAATAATTAAATCAACATCTTTTTTTTTTGTAGCGTCAAGGTAATTTTTAAGCCAAATTTTCTTACTTATCTTAAAACCTCTTTTTTTTCCGATTTTTTTTGCAGATAAGTAAATAACATTAGGGATGCAATTATTTTTTTTTGATAAAATATTCTTATTTTTTTTAAGAAATTTAAATAGATAACTCCCAATGTTACCTAGTCCAATGATTGCTATATTTAATTTTTTCATAAATTTTCTCTTGAGCGTATATTTGGAAACTTTTTATTTTTTCCTTCATTAATTAAATATTTTGATATTTCTTCAATATTACAATTATCAATAATTTTGCAAACATCAATAATCTTTTTATTTGTAACTTTTGGTTCAATAAATTCTTGCTCTTTTTCTTTTTTTATTTTTTTAACATCAGAATTCATTTTTTTTGTCATATTTTTTGGTAATTTTTTTTTCTCAGTTTTTTCTTTTTCTTTAATATTTTGTTTAATCTTTTTAATTTCATTTTTTGATAATTTTTTTACTTTTTTTGAAGTATTATTTTTTTTTTCGATTATAACCTTTCTATTATTTTCTTTATCCTTTTTTAAATTTAATTCGACTAAGTCGAATGTTTTAATTTTTTTTCTATCTAAAATCTTTACTTCTAAAGTCAAATTTTCTTCAAAAAATTGTTTAGCTTCAGTTTTATTTATGCAAATATGATCCCCACATATTAAAACAGTTTTTGATTTTGAACAGGCATACGTAAACATTGAAATAATAAATATTAAAAATATTCTCATTTAAGACCTAAGTTTTCTTTAAAACCATAAAGCAAATTCATGTTTTGAATTGCTTGACCTGATGCGCCTTTGACAAGATTGTCCAATGCTGAAAATATTACAATCTTATTTTTTACTCTAGTTTCGCAAACTGATATTTCACAATTATTAGTATTTAAAACATCACCTGTACCTAGTGGATTATTTTTTTTCATTATTTTAATAAATTCGTTTTTCTTATAATATTTTATTAGTGTTTTTCTAATTTTATTAATGCTTATACCTCTATTTGTCTTTAAATAAATAGATGTAAGGATCCCTCTAAAAGTTGGTAATAGATGTGGGTTAAAAGTATAGCTTAATCTTTTTTTTGTAAATCTGTAGATCTCCTGATCAATTTCACAAGTATGTCTATGATGTTTGGTATTATATGCGAATACCGATCTAAATAAATTTTTGTGTTTAAATTTTTTTTTTAAATTTTTTCCAGCGCCAGAAAATCCTGATTTTGAGTCAATTGTTATTCCATTAATATTAATTAAATTTTTTTTAATTAGAGGTATTAGTGGTATTTGTATAGAAGTAGGATAACACCCCGGATTAGAAATAATCCTAAAATCTTTAATTCTATTTTTATTAAATTCACTAATTGAATAAAGGGAGTCTTTAATAAGATTCTTGGCCTTATGTTTCAATTTATAATTTCTATAATAAGTATCTGGGTTTAAAATTCTAAAATCGGCTGATAAATCAATATATCTAAGATTTCTATATTTAAAATATGTTTTTTTAATTATTTTTTGAGCTTCACCGTTCGGCAAAGACAAAAAAACTAAATCTAAGTTTTTCCAGTCTACTCTTTTTATCGATGAGATATTTGGTAGTTTTTTTTTAAATCTTTTGTCAAAATAAGAAATTTTTTTTCCAAGATTTTTTGTAGCACATAAATTTATAATTTTTACTTTCGGATGCTTTGATAAAATGTATGTTAAATCTAATCCTGTATATCCAGTAGCACCAATTATTGCTGTTTTAAGATTATATTTTAATGACATAATGAATTATATCATTCTCCTTTCTTTATAGAAATTAAAATTAAGTAATTAACGTTTAGAAAACTGGAAGCTTCGTCTCGCTTTTCTGTGTCCGTATTTTTTTCGCTCAACTACTCTTGAGTCTCTGGTGGTTAGCTTATCTTTTTTAAGGTTTTTCTTTAAGTTTTCATCATGTGATATTAGTGCTTTTGAAATACCTAATATTATTGCTCCTGCTTGACCGGATAGTCCTCCCCCACTTACAGAACATTTCACGTCATAATTTGATGCAACTTGTGATATTTCTAAAGGTCTTGTAACAATAATTTGATGTACGGGCCTTTTAAAATATTCATTCATCTTTAGACCATTTACATGAATGTTGCCAGATCCTTTTTTTACCCAAACTTTTGCTATAGATTTTTTTCTTCTACCTGTAGCGTATTTGCTATCTTTAAAATCTAACTTTATTTTTTTCAATTTATTTTGAATAGCTGTAGAAGTTTCAGACATCATATTATACTAAAATATTTTTCTTATTTAATTTATCAAAATTAATTATTTTTGGTTTTTGAATTTCGTGAGGATGCTTCTCACCATTATAAATTTTTAACTTAGTAAGTTGTTTTTTTGCTAGTGGTCCACCTGGAAGCATTCTTTTTACAGCAAGTTTAAGAATATTTTCTGATTGCTTTTTCTCCTTGAAAATCATTGGCGTTGTTTCTTTTATACCACCAGGATGACCTGTGTGTTTATAATATTTTTTTTCTTTCATTTTTTTTCCAGAGAATTTGATTTTTTCGATATTAGTAACAACCACAAAATCTCCATTATCTATATGGGGATTAAAAGATGATTTATTTTTTCCTCTTAAAATTTTTGAAATAAAAGCTGCTAGCCTACCTACAGCTGCATTTTCAGCGTTAATAATATACCAATCTTTTTTAACTTCATTCTTTTTAATAAATGGTGTCATGATAGATGGCGATAATTACAAAGAATAAGTATTAAAGTCAATTTATTTTATTGTTAAATAGTACAAATTTAATGAGCTTAATATCAATATAACGCTTGAGATTTGATGAGCTGCTGCAATTGCTATGTTTAAATTACTTAACAGAGTAAAAATGCCTAGAATAATCTGAAAAGCTACAATAAATATTAATGCTGAAATGGGTCTATATAAAATTTGTTTTTTAAGTATAAAAATTTTCAGCGCTAGAAAAATAATATACAAACTTATTAAGTAAGCAATGTTTCTATGATAAAATTGCACAAGAGAATGATTTTGCAAATCTACAATATTATAAAAATTATTTATAGATGAGTCATCTGGAAAAAAATTATCTCCCATTAAAGGCCATGTTTGATAAATCTTTCCTGCATCTAAGCCTGAAACTAAAGCACCAAAAATTACTTGAATAAAAATTAATAAAATAAGTAAAATATAAGGTAGATTTTCTTTTGTTAGTGCAAAAAATTTTTTATTTTTACCTTCTTTAAGGTTTTTTAATTTCCAAAAAAGAATACTAAGAATTAGTATTGCTCCACTTAAATGAAGTGACAATCTATAGTGGCTCACTGTCACATCATTTACTAAACCACTTTGAACCATGTACCAACCAATTACACCTTGTAAAATTATTAAAAATAAAATTAGATAATATTTTGCAATTTCACCTCTATTGATTTTTGTAAAAAAATGTAAATAAAGTAAAGGTAATAAAAAAAATAAACCAATAAAACGTCCAAGCATTCTATGCGCATATTCCCAATAAAAAATTATTTTGAATTCACTTAAAGTCATTAAGGGGTTTAGAATTTTGTATTGAGGAATATCTTTATATAATTCAAAATAGTTGTCCCAACTTGATTGGCTTAAAGGAGGAAGAATTCCTTTAAATAGTTCCCATTGAGTAATTGATAAACCAGAGTTTGTTAATCTAGTTAGGCCTCCTACAATAATCATTAGAAAAATTAATGACATCGTTAAAGCAAGCCATAAAATAATTAGATTGTTATATCTTTTTTCGTGAGACATTAATTTTTTTAATATATATATATTCTTAATAATATTTATGATTTAAATGTCGCTATGGTAAATAAGAACATATTAATAATAAGAAAAAAATTAGATAAACTAGATGATAAGTTTATTAATCTTATAAAAAAAAGAACAATTTTAGTAAACAAAGTATTAGTAAATAAGAAATTTAAAAAAGATATTATAGATAAAAAAAGAATTGAAATAATTCTTAAAAATATTCAAAAAAAATCATTAAAAAATAATATAGACCCTAAAATAACATCAAAAATTTGGAATGCAATGATTAAAGCTTATATAGAGTACGAATATAGAAATTTTAAAAAATAATTATTTGCTGTGAGGTGGTAATTTTTTTTCGACAAAAAATTCATGTTTTCTTGTATTTGGATTATATTTTTTTAGCTTTAATTTCTCTTTAGCTTTTTCCCCTTTTGTAGGCTTTTTTGCATAATAAATAAACTTGCTATCAGGATTGCTTTCCGGAACCAGTCTAACTTTAAGATGAGTTTTTTTTGCCATATTTTTTAAGATTTTGTAGTTTATTTAAAATTTGTTTACTTTTCTCTTTTAAACTCTTTTTGTAATAATCAGCTTTTAAACTATAAGAATCATACTCGTCAAGTTTATTTATTTTTGAATTTAAAACATTTTTAACACCATTTATTGTCATTCCTTTATCTTTAATAAGAAATTTGATCAATTTAATAATTTTAACATGATCCTCAGTGTAATATCTACGCCTATTAATGATTTTTGGTTTTATTTGTTTAAATTTTGTTTCCCAAAATCTTATAACATAGTTAAGAGGTTTATTTGTTTTTGGATCTACTAAACCTAATATGTTTGATAGATCAGAAATATTTAAAAGTTTACCCATTTCCTTGATTAATAATCTTTCTCAAATTTTTAGATGAAATAAAACTTATTGATTTTCTTTTTCTAATTAAAAACTGCTCTTTTGTTTTGGGATTTCTGCCAATTCTTTCATTTTTACTAATAATTTTAAAAGTCCCGATATTTTTAAGAATTAGGTTATTATCTTTAACTTGTTTAATTATTATTTGTATTAGGTCATTGAGAATTTTTTTTGAATAAAGAGACGACAAACCTGTTTTCTGGCTTAAAATTTTCGTAATTTCTATTTTTGTTATATTTTTTTTAGTCACTTTCTAGATGACTTAAATTTGATTTTATTTGTTCCATCAATTTACCTTTTACGATTTTATAACATAAATCGATTGAATAATAAAAACCTAAAGCGTCTGTAGCTCCATGGCTTTTTACCACTGGACCGTTTAATCCAAGCAATATTGCCCCATTATATTTACTTGGGTCTAATTTATTCTTAAATTTTTTAAGTGAAAAATAAGAAAATATTAATGAAATTTTTGTAAATATATTTTCAGTTAGAGTTTCTTTAAGATTTTTTGTTATAAATTTTGCAGTCCCTTCTGCTGTTTTTAAAGCGATATTTCCTGTAAATCCATCAGTAATTATTACATTTGAGTATCCATTCATTATATTATTACCCTCAATATAACCTTTAAATATAAAATTGTTTTCATTGCTTAAAGAATTTAAATTTTGGTAAGCTTTTTTTAATATATCGGTACCTTTAATTTCTTCAGATCCAACATTTAATAAAGATACTAAAGGTTGCTCTTTTGGAAATAATGATTTGTATAAAGCAGAGCCGAGCTCAGCAAAATCAACCAAATTTTTTTCATTACATTCGATATTAGCACCTAAATCTAATACAACATTCATTCCTTTCTGATTAGGCCACAAACCAGCCAATGCAGGTTTGCTTACTTTAGACATCATTTTTAAAATCATTCTAGAGATAACAAGTAATACACCAGTGTTACCAGCTGATAAACTTATATCTGAAGTTCCATCTGTTTGAGACTTTATGGAATTCCACATACTTGTATCTTTTGAATTTTTTATGGCAGTTAAAGGTGTTTCCTTATCTGAAACAACTGAATCTGTGTGTATTATTTTAAATAAATGACTTGGAATTTTGTATTTTTGAATTTCATTTTGAATTAAAATTTTATCACCATATATATTCAAAAAAAAATCATCGTTTGAAATATTTTTTTTAATAAATAGATCAATACCATTTATAGTCTTTTTTGGTGAGTTTTCACCACCCATTGCATCGATTGCAATAGAAATTTTTTTATTCATTAATATCTATTAAATATCTAAGATTTTTTTTCCGTTATAAAATCCAGATTTAAGATCAACATGATGAGATAATTTATACTCACCACTTTTTTTATCCTCTATTACATTAGGTGAAGATATCTTGTGATGAGATCTTCTCATCTTTTTTCTTGAAACTGAAGTTTTTCTTTTTGGTACTGCCATGTTATTATTTAAACTTTATTGCTTCTCTTACCATATTATTAAGAGGTAATTCAAAACAAAAATTATAAAAATCATTAAAATATCTTTCAAATTTTGAATAATTATCAATATTTTCTTCATTTATCTCTTTGAAATATTTTAACAGTATTTTTTTATTAATCTTAAATTCATTTTTCGATGTTTCCCCAATTTTCAACAAAATATCGTAAAGTAACTTATTCATATCTTTCATCTTTTTATTTACTGATACATCTCCAAAACCTAATTCTCTTAAATTGTTTTCAATAGCATGAAATAAGGAGTCATATGATTTCTGGTTAAATTTTGATTTTCTTACTTGAAATATTTTTAAAATTATTGAAAAATGAAATAACATTAAATATACCCGAGTTTCAAATGTATCAGATAGTTTAATTTCCCTATAAAAGAAAATATTCCTAGATAAGCTTAGCAATGTATTATACAAGTTAATATCATGTTTATTAGTTTTAAATATCATAAGTATTTATTTTTATTATCTATTTTTATTATTTCAATCGGATGTAGTTTTCAAGAGGCATCTAAAAATCATGGTATTGTATTTTTAGAAAATAGATCAAATAAGTTGATAATTAATAAAAGTAATAAAAATGATGTTATAAAAATTTTTGGACAGCCTCATACTACATCAGTAAATAATCAAAATGAATGGATTTATATTGAGAGAGTATTGATTAAAGGAGAGTATCATAAATTAGGTAAACATATTTTAAAAGAGAATAATGTACTAGTATTAAATTTTGATAAGTTTGGAATTTTACAAAATAAGAAAATTTTAAATAAAGATAAAAAAAACAAATTAGTTTTCACAAAGAAAGAAACGAAAAATGAATTATCGCAAAAAAGTTTTGTGGAGAAATTTCTATCAAGCGTTAGATCAAAAATGTACAGTAATAAATAATTTAGTGAGCTATTACAGCTAATAATAACAAAGCAACAATATTAGTAATTTTTATCATCGGATTTACAGCTGGACCAGCTGTATCCTTGTATGGATCGCCTACTGTATCACCGGTTACTGCTGATTTGTGAGCTTCTGAACCTTTACCACCATAATTTCCATCTTCTATATATTTTTTAGCATTATCCCAGGCTCCACCCCCAGCTGTCATTGAAACTGCAACGAACAAACCTGTTATTATTACACCCAACAACATTGCTCCTAAAGAAGAGAGAGCTGCCTCTAATCCCCCAATTTGTAAAATAATAAAATATAAAATTATGGGTGATAAAACAGGTAACAAAGATGGTATTATCATTTCTTTAATTGCAGCTTTAGTTAACAAATCAACTAGTTTTCCGTAATCAGGTTTTCTTTTTCCTTTCATAATTCCAGGTATTTTCTTAAATTGTCTTCTCACCTCGATAACAACCGCACCTCCGGCTCTGCCGACAGCTTGCATTCCCATAGAGCCAAATAAATATGGAAGCATTCCACCTATTAATAAACCAGCTACGACAAATGGATTTGATAAATCAAAAGTAACATTAACACCCTCTAGCGTTGAGCCACTAACCTTTGAGAAATAATTTATATCCTCAGTATATGCAGCAAATAGAACAAGAGCACCTAATCCTGCAGAACCTATTGCATAGCCTTTTGTAACAGCTTTTGTTGTATTACCAACAGCATCTAAAGCATCTGTAGTTTTTCTAACATTCTTAGGTAATTTCGACATTTCAGCGATACCACCAGCATTATCTGTTACTGGTCCATATGCATCTAGAGCAACCACCATACCTGTAAGAGCCAACATGGCTGTTACAGCTACGGCTATACCATATAAACCTGCTAAACTGTTTGTATACAAAATTCCTGAAACAATAATTAAAGCCGGAATTGCCGTTGCCTCCATCGATATAGCTAAACCTTGAATCACATTAGTTCCATGACCAGTCGTAGACGATTTAGCAACAGTCTTAACTGGTCTATAAT
>MDSW01002963.1_pt1 | contig 11894 bp, 7 predicted proteins | sample 811171 | NCBI WGS metagenome assembly MDSW01 (sample SAMN05326641, study PRJNA326480) | marine metagenome | isolation source: seawater | place: Atlantic Ocean: North West | collected 2012
AACATCGTTCTAGATTTATTTGATTCTCAATCTTACCCTGCCCCTGGGGAGTGTGATGAATTCAATGTTCAAGTTCAGAAGAACTTCGCTGATGGGCAGGTCCGATTCGATGCTATCGATCCACCTCTCCCTGGAGACGGATTTACTGTACAATATAACCTAGAAAATCTCCCCGGCAATCCAACTGAATCACAGGAACTACCGTATGCATCTTTGCTTCAACGTAATGGAAATTACGAACTCGGAGTCATTCTATGTGCTGAAGAAGACGCTGCTGCAGATACATCATGGATTATGGGAATTAGTGCATCTCTAGTTCAAGATCCAAGTATAGGAGATGATGTGCAATTTGGGGCTACAGTCGCAACAATTCGAGACCTAGATATCGAGATAATTTCAGGCGAGACATTTGTTGCAGAACCAGGCCAAAGAGAAGAATTCACTGTGTATGTAAAGAACAACGGTAATACAATCGAGCCAATTGATCCCTATGTTACACTAAATGACAAAATTCCCGAAGGGTTCCAAATCCAGTTCGCAGAAAATACACTACTTATGCTCCAACCTAGCCAAGAAACTGAAATCCAAGGATATCTTACTGCTTCAGAAGATGCTGCTGCGGGAGAAAACACTCTCTTACTCTACATCAACTCAGAGACAGAACCGGTTGCAATGGAAGTTGAGATTCCTCTCAGAATCGATATGCAGATGGAATTTGAAGGATCAAATCTTCGAACTATTGGTACAGAATCCGAAGCGATCTGGACCCTCGTGATTAGAAACGCTGGTAACGCGCCCGACTCTGCCAAACTGAGTTTTCACAATGAAAGTGAAGACGGTATCCTAGCAGAAGAACCCAGTTCAGATGCATTACCTGGATTCATCCTTAGCCTCCATGAAGGTAGCCTATTGGACACAAATGTCGGTGCAGGGATAAGTATCAGTGATGACGGATTCGCAACATTAGGTCCCATGTCAGCGGGCGCAGAAAAAATACTCCACATCCGCGCGACTGTAGATATGGAGGAATGGCCAGAGATAGGTATCGACAAATTCGGAGTCCGAATCAATTCCCAACATGGAGGTAAAGTGGAAGGAGGGGACTTGGACTCTACCCCTGGATGGATTGGGCCAGATTTCGACCTCAATGAGAAAGTCCTACTTGCTGAATTTGAAGCGATGGATCTCCAAATAGGTTCAGTCACCCAGATTAGGGAAGGAGACAACGTTGAACTAACTATCACGGTCCAAAATCTAGGAAATGCTGATGGCGATAACATTCTGCTATTAGCCTGCCCCGATGTTTCACCCACTGGCCTAGTATATTCGGGATGTCCAGCAGGGCAAGTCAAAGGAACACTACCAAGTATCCAAGCAGTTGATGGAAATACCATTGGAGAACGAAGAGTAACGATTAGCATCGATGCATCCACTGGTACTGAGTGGGTTCTTCTGGTAGATCCTGATGAAAGACTCCCCGATGTAGACAGAACAAACAACATACTCACTGTGGAAATAGAAGAGAATCCTGAGAAAGGAGGTTTGAGTGGAATCATTGATTCTTCAGAAGGTAGCGTAGCCGCAGGAATCGTTGCGGCTCTCGGTGCAGTGCTAGGTGGGTTAATGCTGATGCTTCTTGTTTCAAAGACCGTCGGACGTAGAAGCCGAAAGCGAGACAGATGGGTAAGCGAATCAAGAGCTTGGGGTACACCTGAACGGCCGCCAATGGATTCTGTACCCACAGCATCGGCTCCAATGTTTTCAGCAACACCTCCACCAGCATCTCTGGGTCAAACAACAGTAGCCCCTGCTCAGACACAAACCAGCAACGATCCATACTCTGACCTTGACGATATGAACATCGGCGACCTCCTTGGAGACCTCCTCTAAGCGAAGAGGCCATACCATATCGCACTACAGCCCATCCATGGCCGAAGTCACCGATGCAGAATGGTTGCTCGGTTCTCCTGATTGGTGGCCGAGTACTGCTGGTTCAAAACCACAACGTAGACACGGACTAATTGGTCCAGAAATTGATGAAGGAGTTGAACCATCTAAAGTTCCAGATATCTTTTCCTGGGAGACAGCCCCTTCGAATGAATGGAAAGTTAGTGATTATTCGAAGGGAGGAGTTGGCTGGCTAAGACAGAGATTCAAGCCACCGGCTCGAGCAGTCTTGATACCTTGTTCTTGGTCTCTATTCTTCTTCGTCATCAGTGTCATTCCACTAGTATTCCCCGGAAATACACCCGACGATCAGATGGCCGCATTGGGACTATTCGTCATTGGTTGGACGATGACTATTTTTCCAGCTTGGAATGCAATGAACCTACTACCATCCGAACCTGGCCGTCTTATTGGCATCGACACCTGGATCTCATTGCTACTTAGCGCTGCAGTATTTCCATTACACATATTCATCGACCCACGCATCGGTTGGATTTCCTACACTGCATCACTCTATGGATGGTGGAGATTGATGCTACGCTTCCAAAGTGGATTCAGTGCTCCTTCAAATCGTTGGCTTTTACCATTCGAACCAACTAATTGGGAAGGAATAGTTCTATCTCAAAAATGGAAAAAGGATTCGAATCGATGGAGAAATGGCCCACTAGCACATCATGAAGAAGAAACAAATCTACGACTTTACGGAATATCCAGAGGAAAGAATCGATTCATTGCTCTCCACTACATCCATGATTCAGGTTGGCTCAATGACCCATTCTCCAGATCATTACAGAATAATCAGGAAATTCAACGACATCTAGAAACTCCACCATTAGCCGAATGTACTCTTCTCTGGCCACATCATTTCCTTAGACGAGAAGATGAAAGCGAATGAGTCATTCTTCAGAGAAAGATTGGCCTCGAATTCGACGGTCTTCTTCTTGTGCTGCTTCTATTCCTGCTTCGACATCAACGAAGCGGAGCATAATAGTCCCAGAGATAAACAGAATAGAAATCGAAGCGATCCCTACTCTGCTATCGTAGGCTACTGCCAGAACCCCATACATAACTGGCCCAACTAGGGCCGCTACCTTACCGAAGAATCCGAAGAAACCGAAAAATTCAGCACTTCTCGACTCCGGAACCATCTGACCGAATAGACTACGAGCAAGCCCCTGTGAACCTCCTTGTATCGAACCAAATATGCATCCAAGAATTAGGAATTGCATCGTCACACTAATTCCAAATGGTTGCCAGAAGTTGTCTCGCATGAAAACGGCGATGCCGTCTAGTGGTCCATCGCCGATACTGGTTGGATGACCATCGCCCACTACTGGTCCTATTGTATCAAATTCTGAGGACGTCGAATTCATTGAAGCAGAGAATCTAGACTCTTCAAGTTCCATGAATAAAGAAGAGATTGCAGATGCATCAGTAGTCTCGACTATACGTGGTGAATCATCATTCCAGTCCCATTCGTAAACGCCCTCTATCTGACTATTTTCAACCAACGGAAGAACATGCAGATAACGCTGAGCAAGTTCCTGTTCACTGTGGTCTGGGACTTGGGCGAACTCGCCTGCATTAGAATTGAATGTGACTTGATACACTCCATTTGAATCGGACGCATCCGCTCCATTCCATGTGACTTGGATATCGTATTCTTCATGAGATTCTAATTGTAATGGTGCAAATGATAGAGCCATGAATACGACACTAGTGCCGATGACTAGGGCAACTTGAAGGGCTGCTTTCGTAGACCATATCTCTGCAAGTTTTGTGTATCCAACCGCACATGGTGCTGCAACGAACTGTATGACAAGAATTGTCATGATAAGATCCTGAGTCGTCAGACCTAGAACTGCGGGTCCGAAAACACCAGCTAGAGACGTGACGCTATTGATTCCGTCAATGAAGAGGAAATAGGCGAACATGTATAGGAATAGAACCTTGAAACGGCGAACTTCGGAGAGTGTCTTGATCACCTCGGAAACTCCCAACTTAGTAGATTCCACGAAACTTAGCGGTTCCATTTCGTTTGAAATCTCAGGCTCAGGAACCCAGCGGAATGTGAAAAGTGCGAAAACATACCACCAAACACCAGAGCTCGCGATAGCGAACATCATTGCCCAATCTGCATACCCAGTACCAATCAATAGACCGAGATGGAAGACCAATAGTAGTCCTCCCCCAAGATACCCATAAGCAAAAGCAAGGTTGGAGATGCGATCCATATCTTCGGGTTCACCCAGATGAGGTAGGAGGGCATTGTAGAACACGCCCGCGCCATTCAATCCAACATTTGCAATCACGAACAATACCATCATCCAAAGCCATTGAGTTGAGATAGGTAGGAACGGAGCTGCTGCGATTAGAATTGTACCGCCTACACCAGTGTATGTGAGAATACGTAACCACCACATCTTGACTCTACGCCGATCTGCAATGACTCCGAGTGAAGGGCTGACTACAGCGACAAGTAATGCAGCGCCAGACACAGCAAAGGACCAGACCGCATCGCCAGTCATCTCGATGGAACCTATACGGACATTCAATCCGTTGGCTTCTAGGAATAGGTAAGTGAACCATGCAGGAAGAATTGCAACTGAAACGCTTGTCTCAAAAGCGGATTTACCCCAATCATAGAATGCGAATCCTCTCTCTACATTCCGCTTTTCTTTCTGCACTGAATTTTCGGACAAAGTAACAGCCCCTTTTCATCAAATCTGTTGTGCGTCATATCACCATTGTCCCTAATCACAGTGAAAATCTGTTCATCGGATTGAAGGACTTGACCGAGGAAGGCGGGATGAGGGGCAGACCATGAGTAGCGACTGGATCCAGCCTCGGCAGAATTCCATCGAAGCCATAGCCCATGCAATGACAGTGGCAGATGGAGCGGAATACGACATACGTATGTCGATTGATGGAGAACTTGTTCTGCATCATAATGCTCGTATTGAACGCAGTGAAAAAAACGATCTCTATGATGGGCTACACCCCTTTGTCGAGCAAAATCATTCAGATGATTTACGGAATGCAGGATTCGATTTATTCTCAGATATGATTGAAGATCCTAGAATTCGTTCTGCATGGTTTGAACGAGATGCTTTCTCTTGTATCGAAATCAAACGCCCCCATCCTAAATCAAAAATTGCCGGAGGTTATTTTCCTTCAAAGGAGAGAATCAACTGGATAATACGAATGATGCAACGTGTTGAAGAGATTATGGAAAATGAACCTGCACCCGAACGTACTGCTGTTTTCTATTGCTTCGACCCTGCAACAATGCAAGCGAGTCAAAAGGCGAATGTAGAGATTCCAGCCGCGCCAATTAATCCCTTCATTCCACCTTGGGGTCCAGGACCTGTTCGACGAACAATGGCTCTACCATCTTTCGCACGATTCACAGTACCCCGGATGGTCGATCGCTGGAGGAAAATAGGATCTCCAGTACTCCCTCTTGCAGGAGCGCATCTACGTTCATGGTCAAAATATCTTCATCTTGGCCGCCCTGTAAGCCTAAAACCTCGATCGGTGGAACGGCTAAACCGGCAACGTAACGGATTTCCAATTCATGTATGGCCCGCACCAATCAATTTGGAAAGACATATTCTAGATGCAGGAATGACTGTAGTAAGTGACGAGATGGACCCGTCTATTCTTCAGACAAGTCGGGGAGAAACTCGATGGATGAAGCCAGGGACGAAGCCCGTGAATCCAGATCTTTGGGCAAGGATGGCAAATCCATCTGAGAATAGTAAGGCGCTCCTTTCAGAAGCAGAAGAATTGCCTACGTGGTGTGATCTAGACTTGTCGGAACGTCGAGAACATGTCAGTCGTCTTGCCGCCACCCTCCATTGCGACTCAATTCCACTGGAGGAAGGCGCTCCACCATGGGAGATGCCTCGTTTCATTGGCCATCGAGGGGCAGGTAAAAGTCACAAAGAAGGCTGATTACGTACGCCTAACTGTGCGATCCTTCGCAATGTACTTTGGCCGGTAAATTGGCACACCTTTACCTCCACGAGAGTTCCGCTCATCGATTATCTGTGCAGTGATACCAATTACACGAGCCCAACCAAAGAAAGTCGTGTAGTAGGCTGGCTTCATGAAACCTGCATTGAAGAGGAGAGTACCTGAAACGAGATCGACATTCGCATTTGGATTACTAATCCGCTTATTTTCACCAAGAACTCGAGGAGCGACCTCACGCAAAGTGCGTACTGTAGAGAACAACGGATCATCCGGGCATACCTCTTCGCCGATTGCCATCTGAACAGTAGCGCGAGGATCTTCTGCGCGAAGAACTGCGTGGCCAAATCCAAAGATTGGACGCTTGGCAGCAAGTTCGTTTCGAACAAAACTCTCAACCTGATCAGGGTCAGAGGTACCAACTTTCTGAACGAATTCAAGACATGACTGATTAGCTCGCCCATGAAGAGGGCCACTAAGTGCATTCATTGCAGAAGAAATCGATGCGAAAAGAGATGCACGCCCGGAAGCGACTGCCTTACCAGCAAATGTAGACAAATTTCCGCCACCATGGTCCATATGAAGAATGAGGAAAGACTTCAGTACACGCTCTGCGCGATGAGCAGCGTCACCTTCCATACCCAGCATCGAAACAAAATTTCCAGCCATACCTAGAGATGGATTCGAAGGATTTGCGATTTCGCCTCGACCGCCTCGAGTCATAAAGAGGCGAGCCATCAGTTCGGGCATCCAAGCAATGAGATTCATCCCATCCTCAAGGATATCTTCGTCAGCTTCAGCACGACCAAGCGCCATAATACCGATGCTAAGCCAATCCATAGGGTGACCTTGGCCCTGCCCAATCGTTTTGAATAAATCGAGAGCACCTTCTGGAATTGAACTCCTAGAGGCTAAATTCCTCTTCATTTCTGCTGATTCATCTGCAGTTGGGAGCGACTTGTTGAACAATAAGTAGACAATATCCTCGGGATCAAAATCAGCAAGATCTGCAATCGGATAGCCTGCATAATGAACGCCAGCAACAGGGTCTACGAAGGATGTTCCGCAAGTTCCTACCGGGATTCCACGAAGTCCAGTATCGAGGTGTGATGGGAGCACCTCAAACAATGACTCTTTGTCCTCTGACATGCTTACTGGCCCCGTGTGGAAATGTAACCGGTCAATTTCTGCCTTGAACCCTTTGTATGATTTTTCAAGTTTAGAAACGTAGGGTTCAACCCCTTAGTATGATTCCAAATAACATGGTGAGGCGCCAGATTCAACCATGGTGGAATGAAGGAATCCTCTTCACTTGCCTTCCTAACTGTGGACGATGCTGTGATGAGCCACACGGCTTAGTATATCTCTCAAAAGAAGATGCACATCGGATTGCTAAGCATCATGAAATGGATACAAAAGAATGGTTAGAGCGAGATGCTCGTCAAACCCATGATGGACGCTGGGTTCTGAAATCAAACGGAGATGGGATCTGCATCTATATTCAAGATGACAAAAGCTGCGATATACACTCTGTTAAACCCGCTCAATGTTCTGCATTTCCATTTTGGTATGAGAACGTACGTGACGACCCATCATGGAGAAAGACAATCGAAATTTGTCCAGGATTGGTTCACCCTGATGCTATCTTAATCGATGGAGATACGATTCAAGCACATCTCAAAGCAGATGCACATGCTGAACAGGGATTCCGAGATCTGTAATCAAACAGGGACCTTGACCTTCCGTTTCCTCAGAACTGCAGTGCCATGTTTTTCTCGCGCTTCTTCAAGATGAGGGACTTGCCCAGATACCGGTTGAAGAATTGGATAATTCACCTCTACCTCAATGATTCCTGGATCAAATGGTGCAATGGGGCCTAGGTCTTGACCCAACGGCGTTTCAGAGATGGCCTCTAATTGACCTTCAAGAGCCAGTAGCCGATCTGTGAGGCCTACAATGTCTGCCGGCGTAGATTCTGTCATTCTCGATTGAATCATTGCAAGTTCACGTTCAATCTCATGAAGAGCAAAACGGCGACGATGTAACTCACTCTCAGCATCCGAAAAGCGCTCATCAATACGCGCTGAGATAATTGGGGCTACCTTTTGGGGACCTCGTGGACTCTGTTGTTGAGAATCCGGAATAAGACGGCCGCTTGGGAGTTCAAACTCAGCAGGTGACCATACATCTGAAAGCAGAGGGATTTCCATCTCTCCTGAGACCTCGACATCAATGCCCCTAGGGAGTACATCATCGAGAACTGTCTGAACAAGTCGCTCCCCAATTACATCTGGATTCCAATCAGGACGAGTTTCCGAGCGTGTATCAATCGGGCGTCCATCGAGTAAAATTGCGATGTCTTTCTCATCCATTGGAACCGAACCAGCCTCAATAGATGCAAGAACGATATCTAGTGCATGAGCTGAACCTCCCCAAGTATTAGCATGTTCAACAATTGCAACGAGAAGGTGTTCATCTACGGCTGCACCTCGAGAAACACAACGTCGACGAAGATGAGCAACCAGAGTCGCAGCACTAGGTAAATCTAGGCGGCCAATGGCAGCGCCTGTCAAAGAACGACGCATCGCACTGGTTGGAGATGCCTCAAAAGCATCGATTGAAGCAACAGTACATACCACTTGGACACCGTGATCTAGTGCAATGTGGACTAAGCGTCCTAATGCATCATCGAGGCCGTGTTCGATAAGAGCATCCGCGTCATCAATGAGAATTGCGCCTGCATCCCGGAATGCTTCTTCCGCACCTACTGGAATCTCCATGATCTCGCGACCATGAATTAGGTGTACGTTGAGATGTGGCAACACATTCTGTAAACTGTTAGCTAATGCAGAGATGAAGTGACTCTTCCCAGTTCCACCTTCACCTACCACTAGAAACGGACTCAAACGCCTCCCAGGTTCTTCCATGATGAGATCAGCGCCTCTGGCAACGGCATGGTTCTCAGGAGAGGTATGCCAACGTGACCAAGACCGATCAGGATGTGGCACATGAACAGGAGGCCACTCAGGAACTACAACATCCATGGATTTGTCGTGACTCTTCATCGATTGTCCTGCATCCAAACCTCGCTGCTCTTCGAGTACTTGCCTCCACATCAGACGACCAGGAATATGGACAGATGACGGATCATTAATCGTCGCACTCCTAAGCCGTCGTATACCGTCTAGGATAGGATCTCCATCTCCATTGAACAGTCGATTCTCTGCCGCCTTCGGATCGGAGCGCCCTAACAAATCATCAACGGTTGCAAGACCTCTTGGACCAGTATCACGACGAATGTAGTGATGTAGGCTTGGAGCCCTAGGTGAAGATTGCTCAATCTCCTCTCCTAACCGATATTTCGCAGAACGAAGTGCATCAGATAACCGACGTTTCATGATTCACCCTCCATCCTTTCAAGAATCTCAATTGCAGTAATTGGAGAACGCTCAACTGCAGCCATCAATGTGGTAATATCTGCACCCTTCTCAACAAGATTAGCAACTCGGTCATAGAAGTCATCGGGTAGTGAACTAACCATCTCAGGAGTAGTACCTAGAGACGCTCTACGTACTGGCCGAACACGTTGTGCTACCTGAGAAAACTCACGAGCAGTCGCAGGAGCGGAAATTGGATCAGGAATGCTTGTGGATTCTTTAGCCATTGAATGGACAATCTCATGAAGACGGGCTGCAGTCTGATCAACACTATTCCAGTCAGGGTCCAAACGTCGTGCATTTCGAACTACATCGGAACCATCCACTGGAAGATTGGAACCATCATTTGGTGCTAAGGGGCTAATTTCTGGACCGGTAGCTGGAATTGCCGGGCTAGTGTCTTCCCGGTCTTGCAAGATTCCTATCTCTCTCCAACGATTAACTGCATCAACAAGTCCCGAACCCTTCAAACTGAATTCTGTAGGGCTATGAGAACTGCGCACACGGCCTTTCGGCTTATGGTCTACAGTCGGACTTCGTCTTCCTTTGCGCTTCTTTGATGGTTGTAGGGAGGTTGCTTCTGGACGATGTAACCCTGGAGTTGGAACATATATTTCCTCTTCGATAATAGGGACCAATTCAGGAACAACTGGTGTATGAGGAACTGGTTGTTGAGGAGGAGAGGGGAGTTCGGACGTAGTTAATTCAACTACGTCACCACGATTTGGAGACGGAGCAGTGGCCCAATCCGGCAAGGCAATTTCACTCTCAGAATCATGTTCATCTTCAACAACTCCTTCTGAGTGATCATCTAGCATTGTTTCCGGTTCCATATTTTCGATAGTAGACGGCTCCTCAACAATTGATTCCTCTTTCCACTGTGCGATTAGACCACCTATCTGTGGACCTCCATCTGGAACTGGAGCAGGGAGTTCGCCAGTAGAATCTAACACACCAAAACTAGGCGCCTCTGGTGAAGGTGATGCAATCGAATCCAATGGTTTAGCACGTTGTACGGGTTCAGTTGTCATTGCATGAATAATGAATGGATGTCCTACAAGATGTCCGCTACTAGACCCCCATTCTGATGCAGTCCTCGTATCTAGTAACTTCATCTCACGTTGAAGTAAGGCTCTCTCCTGAGGAGAAAGGGCGAGACCATCAATCGGACAAAGGAGAAGATCATCGGACTCAGCAACTAGATCCGAAAGATTACGAAGGAAATCATAGACTCGATCGAATCCATGCAATCCAATAAGGAATTCAATTCCATCAAGGACTACAACTGCTCTTGGATTAGCGAATAGGTAGTCCTCAATCCGCCGCATGATTCCTTCAAGACTAGGCCCCAATTCACCATCTTGAGTCGGGCGCTCTGTCAGGCGAATCGAAGAGATATTGGGAATAGAATACTTGGACCTCAACTTTTCAGGAGGTAAGCGGCTAAATACCATCAATGGACGTCCAAGAGAACCAAGATTCGACCCAATCGATAGGACACTATCCGGCAATTCATCGTCAACAAGCCACGATTCGCCAGGTCCGAAGTATGGGCCATCTTCCACCATTTTTGGTATAGTAACGGATTCAAACTGAATCGGTTCATCACCTGTTCTAGAAAAAGATGATTCGATACTCGTCCACCTACTCTTCTGCCGACCAATCGCAACAAGGTCACGATGTCGGGAATCGGACCACCAAGGTTCTTCTTCAAGGCGTTCAAGATCAGAACGTAGAAGTCGAGAATGAGGATGAGAATCCATCATTGATGACACTTGATTCCCTGAATGAACTGACAACGCAGCACTAGGGTCCGCAGAGGAATTCAGGCATCGATCCATTGCATCTCGGCCCCCAGCAACCTCTCCACCTCCTGAGGTGTACAGAGCCATAGCTGGCATCCCTTCGATGATTCCAAGACCACCCACAGCACCGTCAAGAGATTCAATGCGGAGATGTCCATTGAATCTGCTACGAGTCGCATCAAGCATCAGTAGAGCAAGTACACCTGGGCCGCCACGCCGACGCTCTACCACTTCGCCCTGTGGAAACTCCGCCATTCTCGAACCCACTGTTGAATGGCCTCTCAACCCCTATTGAAACCCGCGCCCACCTCCCCGGCAAGGTAGCCATTTCAAACACTTCTTACGAACGCCGACAACGAGTATTGAAGCATGTGAATGTACTCAACATATCATGGAAGAAATTCCAGTGCCAAATTGGCCCCGTACATCCAAGAACCGTAAGGCCCCGTAGAGGTGAGAAAATGGCTAGTATACTCCCCTTGATTGAGAATGACGAAATTCGGATTGAACTTCTGAATCCACGCCTCCTGAACTCTTGGTTAATTGCTGGCGTATTAATGGCCAGTCTAGGATTACTGATACTACATTCTATGTTTACTCTAGGAACAATACTCATCGTCTCATCATTTTTCCCCACGGCTATCTACATCATTCGTTGGCTGGAAAATCGTAAAATCTCTTCCGCACTCTCAATTGTGGCAACTGATATCGGCCATCCTTGGCACCCTTC
>MDSW01038168.1_pt1 | contig 11893 bp, 6 predicted proteins | sample 811171 | NCBI WGS metagenome assembly MDSW01 (sample SAMN05326641, study PRJNA326480) | marine metagenome | isolation source: seawater | place: Atlantic Ocean: North West | collected 2012
GGGTGAATTCATCGGTGAGGAAATGAGAGGGTGTCTCTTGTTACATTCGTCTCGTCGTCGTCGTCGGGGGTGGGTTTCCTTAGCGGCGGGGGACGGGAGCCGTTCTCGTCGACGCGCGGACTCCCGCCCGGGAACCTCGCGAGGCGCTCGGTAAGCACGGAACCGAGATCAGCAGCAGCACTCCCGACTCGGCGTGCTGCTGCTGCGGTGCTCGAGCGCCTCGCGAGGGTCCAAAAGGGCGGTTCGTAACGCGAGAGAAGTCCGCGCGTCGCGTTGTCATTCCGCGTTCCCCCTCTGCTGAAACGTCGTTTTGTCATCCCCCCCCATGCAGGTCGTTTCCCCGTCTCTCCTTCTCGTTCGCGTGTCGCATCGCGTCGCGTCGCATCGCGTCTCTCTCCCCTCCTCGCTTTGTTTCCGTTCGTTTTCGTTTCGCTCGCGTTTTCTCACCTCTCGCGCGTTCCGATCTGCACGCGCCTCGCCCTCGGCGGTTCGCCGCCCTCCCCCTTCCGCTTCGGCACCGTCACCGTCAAGACCCCGTCCGCCGTCTCGGCTTTGATTTCGTCGAGCGCGGCGTTTCGGGGAAGCGCGTACCGATTCTCGAAGCTCCCGAAGTGTCGCTCGCGAACCAAATGACGGGGCCGAGCGTTCTTCGCGTCGGCGGGCGTCGACGAGGAGGACGCGGTCGTCTTCGCGGCGTCGGCGTTCTTTTCTTCGTTCTTCTTTTCTTCCTTCGCCTCCGCGGTTTCGTCCTCGCCGACTTCGACCGTCTCCTCGCGTCGGCCTCTGACGGTGAGCGTTCGCTCGGCCTCGTCCACCTCCACCTCGACGTCCTCGCGCTTGGTCCCCGGGACGTCCGCGACGAACACGAACGCGTCCGGGGTCTCGCGGACGTCCATGGCGGATCTGTGGAGCGCGGCGAGGAGCGCGCTCGGGGAGGAGAATGGCGTTTCTTCGGGGGCGCGTCGGCGTTCTTCCCGGCGCGCGGGGAGGAGGGAAGGGAAGGGGAAGTGGAAGGCGGGGAAGAGGTCGCCCCTCGCGAGTCTGAGCGCGGAGGCGAGCGGGGGTTCGTGTCGCGCGGGCCCCGGCCCCGGGAAGGCTCCTCCCGCGGGGGCGGCGAGGAAGAGTTCGCGCTCGAGGTCGCCGAGGGCGTCGACGACGTCCGCGAAGTGGCGCTCGGCGTGCGCGGCGTCGGCGCACGCGTCCGCGTCCGCGTCCGCGCCGCCGGGTTTTTTTTTCTCGGACGCCTCGGCGGCGCTCGCCCGCGTCGTCGCGCCTCTCCACCCCTCCTTCGCGCGCCTCAGCGCGCGGTCGAGGACGCGGCGGATCGCGGCGGTCGCGCCGACGCCGGCGTGCGGGCCGAGGGGCTGGCGCCCGCGGTCGACCGCCTCGCGCGGGTGCGGGTGGTGGGGCGCGCACGCGCACGCGTCCTCGGGCACGAACGCCGCCGCGGGGTCGAGGAGCGAGGACGACGCGGACTCGTCCGCGGACGCCGCGCTCTCTCGCGGGAAGAGCTGGAACGCGCGCGCGGGGCGGAGCGGCGCCGCGAGCGCGACGAGCGCCGCGGCGAGCGCCAGGCGAACGACGAGGCGCGGCGCGAACATCCTCCCGAGCGACCGGGGCGAGGCGGCGAGGCGCGCGGCGGGGAAGTGAGCGGCGCCGATACGCGGGAGTCGTGGCTTTTTTTTTCGTTCTTCGCTCTCATTTCAGCCCTGGGAGGACGACGTGGCACACGTGTTCTCGGACGTTGAAAACACGTTGAAAACACGTTGAAAACTCGTTGAAAACACGTTGAAAACACGTTGAAAACACAGCTGTGTTCTCCCAAGTCTCGTTTCATATTTGCACTCCACTCCGTCGCTCTCGTTACGGTATCACTCGTCGTCCGTCATGTCCTCCCACAGCTTCCTGTGAAAGTTGTACACGGCGCCCTCGACCGCGGCGACGTACCGCCCCGGCCGCCACACCGGCGACCGCATCCCCTCCTGCACCTTCTCGCACAGCCACTCGTCCTCCCGCTGCACCACCTCCGACGCTTCGAGCGACTCGGCGACGAACCGCTCCGCGCCCCGCCCTCCCAGACGCTCCGTCTCAAGCCAATACTCGAAGACGACGACGCACGTCTCGGGCCCGGTCGGAACCACGAGGTTGGTGTCCATCCAGGGCCCGTACCGGTTGATCATGAAGTTCGGGTAGAGAAACACGTAACTCGCCCCGCCGTCCCCGAGCCGACCGGGGTCGTCGTCGTCGTCGGAAGAAGAACCCGAACCGCGCGTCTTCCGCGAGGACCCGTCGAAAAAGTTACCACCCTTCCTCCTCCCGCCCTTTCGACGACCTCCTCCGCGGGACGTACCGTTCGCATCGTCCGAAACGGTCGTCGTCGCGGAAGAAGACCCCTCCTCGCCCGTTTCGACCCCTCGCGCCCTGAACCCGCCGCCGACGGTTTGCGTCGCGTGCCCGCGGGCCTCCGCCCACGTCGTCCCGTACGTGCGCATGTCCACGCCCTCTGCGAGCGCGGGGTGCGCGAAGGGGACGTGGTAGCCCCCGTCCAGGTAATTATCGCAAAATACCTTCCAGTTACACGCGACGGTAAACTCGCGACGCGCGACGCGCGTCATCGAGGGCGTCGTCGTCGTCTCCGCGGAGGAATCATCCGCGACGACGCTCGAGGCCGCGGACCCGGAACGACGCGTCGCGTCGGACGCGGCGCCGTCCGACGCTTCGCGAGAAGAATGCGCGCGCGCTTCAGAAACAACGACCCGGGGGATGATCCCCGCGAGTTCCAGCTCCGAAGCGACCGCCTCCCCGAGCCACTCGCGGACCGAAGGCGGGCGGGAGACGCGAGAGGCGCCGCGAGAGGCGCCGCGAGAGACCTCTTCGGACCCCTCGGCGTCTTCGTCGTCTCGCGCTTCGGTTCCGACGTAAAGGAACACGAACGGGCCGAGGGTTTCCGCCGCGAGGGGGACGAGCCCGTTTTCCGCCGCGTCGAAATCCTCCGTGCCGCCGAGCCGAGACGCGCGGACGAGGCGACCCGTGAGGTCGTACGTCCACCCGTGGTACGGACACCGGAGGCACGCGGCGGAAGAGCCCCCGCCGCACGTTTCTTTTTTTTCGGAGGACGAGGCTGGTTTTTCCGCGTCGTTCATCCCGGCGCCGCCCGCTTTTTTCTTGACGACGCGCGACCAAAACGACCCGCCGCCGGATCCCGCGGCGGACGACGCCGCCGCCTTCGAGGGTCGCGTTCGAATTCGCGTTCGGTTTTGCGTTCGGGTTTCGTTCGACCCCGCGTACGAAAAGTACTCGTAGTCGCCTCCTTCCTCGTTCGAACGCGTCCCGCGCGTCGCTTCGAGACTCTCGAAAAACCCGTCCTCGCCTGGCCTCGGCGCGCTTGACACCACCTCCGCGCCTTTGTGCGCGCACGCGTTGTGGAACGCGCGCAGCGCCCCGTCCTCGCCGCGAACGACGACGAACTTGACGTCCGCGACGACGCCCGCGAGCCTCGCGCCGGGCTCGGCGACGTCCGCCGCCGCGCCGACCACGCACCACCCGCGCCGGAAGACGCGGTCGCGCTCGATCGCCGCAACCGCCGCCGCGCCGGGGCCGGCGTACCAGCTCGCGGGCGGCGCCGACGCCCGCGCGAGGCCGAGGGCGCTCGAGGGCCAAGGCGCGAGGCCGAGCCGAGACGCGGAAGCCGCGCGGGACGCCTCGAAAAGAAGAGGTTGAGGAGAAGAAGGAGGGGGGGGAGGAGACGCGCGGGAGGCGCGCCGCGGAGTCGGAGGAGAAGAAGGCGCCCTCGAGGGTCGAGCCGCCGCCGCCGCCTCCTCCTCCGCCTTCACCGCCGCTCGAACCTCGGACGACGCCTCGGGCTCGGCCGCGGCGTCTCCGGTCGGCCCGCCGGTCGCGACGACGTTGTTCATCGAGGAGGCCTCCGGGCGCGAATCGGTCGAGTCCGAGACGTCGACCGAAGCGGCGAACGCCACCCCGCCGCCCTTCTTCGCTCCGCCGCCGCCGCCCTTGAGCGCCCCTCCGTCACCCCCTCCTCTTTCGTCCGCGCCTTCGCTCCTTTGCTCCAAAAAAGCCACCGTGGCCCTCCTGAGCGTCTCGTCCGCGAGGCTCTTGTACGCGAGCTCGGCCTCGCCCGTCGCCTCGATCGCGTCCCGCAGCGCCGCCGCCGTCCCCGCGTCGAGCGAGTCCAGCGCGCCGACGTGCGTCCGCACGGTGAACAGAATCCACCGGCTCGTCGCGCGCGTCGGACCGGGAAGCCGCCGGATCGTCTCGTACTCCACGCGCAGGTGCATGGTCTCCCCAGCCTCCGCCGCGGTCGAGGGCAGAGCGCTGAGCGGGTCCATGTACCCAGTGTGCTCGGCGTCCGCGAACAAAGTTGAAGACAAAGTCTCGTTTTCGTCATCGTCATCGTTTTGGTTTTGGTTTTTTTCGCGAATCATCATCCTCTTGGCCGCGTCGGCTCGGTTCTTGACCCCCCCGATGCGTCTGTTTGTCGGGTGCCACTCCAGGTCCGTGCTGATCACCTCCGGCGAGTTCTGCAGCGCCCAGTTCGCGCGCCACAGCGGTTTGCTCTCGTCCAGATTCGCGAACACCTTCGCCACCGCGTCGCGCATCTTCGCCTCGTACCCGGGGACGGGGCGGTGTACCTCCGCGAGCGTCTTCCCCCGGCGCTTGCGCGGGTCGAAGCTGAAGCACACGACGCCCGCCTCGAACGCGTGGCGAGGCGTCTGCAGATCCATTACGGTCATTCCGAGGTCGTTCGAACCGATCCCGAGCGCGTTCGAACCGCTCGTGTCTACGGTCTCGTCGCCCATATCCTCCCACAGCTCCGCGACCGTGCTCTCGCGGACGAGGCAGAGTTCCTCCTGGCACAGCTTGGCGGCGGTTTTCAACGCGTCGACGCCTTTGATTGCGTCGATGGGACCTGTGTCGTACCCGTCGAGGCTCGGGACGCGAACGCCGCCCTCCTCCGTCAGCTCGTACCGCCAGGGCTGCCGCGCGACGAGCCACGCCGCGATGAGCTTGAGCGTCGCCTCCGAGGCCTCCGCCGCGCGCTCGTCCCAAGCGACGCACCCGGGAAGTATGTCGGGTCCCTCCTCCCCGTCGATCAACGCGTGGCGCATTCGCATCTCGGCGATCCAGCGCCGCTCCGCGTCGGGGTCGCCGAACCCGTCCTGTTCGAGCCAGTCGCGCTTAAGGTCGAGGGGTTTCAGACCCGTGCCGGCGGTGACCCCGCGCGAGGCCCAGAGGAACCGCCCCGCGGTCGGAACCGCGGTCGGGACCGAGGGTTTTCTCTTTCTCTCGGGTGGAGGCGCAAGGTTCTCTTGGGTGGAGGAGGAGGGATCATCATCATTCCGGCGTCTCTCCGCGCTCACGAGCGCTTCGAACGCCTCGATCGGGAACGGGCACCTGCGCGCGGCGAGGCCCGAGGAGGCGCGCGGGGCGTCTCGGGCGGGGGCGTCCTTATCGCTCTTCGCGTCCGGGGGGCGGGGCGCGCGCGAAAGCGAGGGGTCTTCGCGAGGGGAGGCGGTCGCGACGACGCGTCCGGGGGGACGCGCCGCGCGGGGACCCGCGCCGCGCCGCGCGAACGATGACCACGACGGCGATCGCGCGTTCGAAGTGCCGGGGCGGCCGCGCGCGAGCGGCGAGGGGCGCGGAGCGGGCGAGGCGACGAGCGCGGGGGTGCGCGCGGGCGCCGCGGGCGACATCCGCGACGGGGGAGGGGGGGCGGGCGCGCGCGCGCGCGATGGGCGTGGCCGAGCGCGCGTCCGAGGGTGGGCGGGGAGAACAACGATCGGGAAAAGCGAAAAAATCGCGCGCGAGAAGGTCGCCTCGCGCCAAAACCACTCGTCGGTCGGCGAATCGCCGACGGATCCGCGAGCGAATCGGCTGATGACAGAGCGTTCGCGCCTGGTGCCGTCGACTGTGAATCACCGGTTTCCAGAAACACCCTTTCTTTTCGTGTGCTCCTCGGGAGAGAGAAGAGGCGTCTTTACTTACCTCCCAGAAGACACCTTCTCTCCGCGCCCCCTCCGCGGCGCCTTCTCCCCGATGCGCCGCCCCGGCGCCGCGCCGCTCGCGGCGGTCGTCCTCGCGCTCGCCGCGCTCGAGCGCGCGAGCGGCGCGGCGGCGCCCTCGGTCGAGCAGCCCCTCGTGCTCCTCGCCGCGACCACGGCGGAGGGGCGAGGAAAAGACGACGCCGCCGCCCTCGGGGAGACGCTCTCGCGCCTCGCCGAGGAGGACCCCTCCTCGCGCGTCCCCCGGCGCTTCGCCGAGCGATTCGCCCCGCAGCCCGCCGGCGGCCCGAGCCTCGAAGCGACAGCATCCGAACACGACGTAAACGACGCCGACGACGACGAAGCAGCCTCCCGAGCGAAGTCCTCGTACTACGGGTACCCGTATTCGTGCCCGTATTACTGCGCCCCGCGCCCGCCTCCGACGATCGGCCTCGGGAGCCACCTCCCCTACCCGACCGTCGTCCGGGGCGTCTCCGCGCCGGCGTGCCTCCTCCCGACCGACGCGCCGACGTGCACGTGCCACGGCCCGTTCACGCACGTGCGCCCCTGGGGATGGTACTGCGTCCTGCGCGGGGACGACAAAAAAAAATCGCCCCCGCCCCCTCCGAGCGGCGCCGCCCCCTCGCCGCCCTCGCCGCCGCCGCCTATCCTCGGCGCGCCCCCGTCGCCCTCGCCGCCGCCGATCCTCGGCGCGCCCCCGTCGCCCTCGCCGCCCTCATTCCCCCCGGGGCTCCAGTGCGGCGTGCCGCCGGTCGGGTCGACCTGCGACGTCTTCGAGGGCGTGAGCCCGTGCGAATTCTGCGTCTTCGTCGACGGCGCCTTCTCGTGCTGCTGCGACGACGCGTGCGGGTTCTTCGGCGACTGCTGCGCCGACGTCGCGGCGTGCTGCCTGTAGCGATACGTAGGCGAAGGGGGCGAGGAGGAAACGCGCGCGAGCGACGGTATCTTATCTTCTTCGTGAATGATGATGTGAAAGAAACGTTCGACTCTCCGCGCATCGCTCCGACGCGCGCGCGTTCTCGTTCCTTCCTCTCGAAAGTACTTTCGAAAGTAAAAAAAGACTCTGTTTAAAAGTGGATGGGCTTGCCGCCCGTCGCGAGCGCCGCCTCCTTCACCGCCTCGCTGAGCGTCGGGTGCCCGTGGCACGTCCTTGCGACGTCCTCCGTGCTCGCCCCGTACTCCATCGCGAGGACGCACTCCCCGAGCAGTTCCCCCGCCTGGGGCCCGACGATGTGCGCGCCGAGGATTTTATCCGTCTTGGCGCACGAGACAAACTTCACCAGCCCCTCCGAGTCGTCGTTGGTCCTGGCTCGGGAATTCGCCGCGAAGGGAAACGTGCCGACGTTGTACTCCGCGCCCGACGCCTTCACCTCCTCCTCGGTCTTCCCGCACCACGCCACCTCGGGGTGGGTGTAGATGATGCTCGGGATGACGTCGTAGTTGACGTGCCCGGGCTTCCCCGCGAGCTGCTCCACGCACGAGATGCCCTCCTCCTCCGCCTTGTGCGCCAGCATCGGGCCCTCGACGATGTCGCCGATGGCGTACACGCCCGGCTTGTTCGTCGCGTACGTGTGCATGTCCACGACGACCTGCCCGCGGGCGTTCGTCTCGACGCCCGCGGCGTCCAGGCCGAGGCCGGAGGTGTACGGCTTGCGCCCCGTGGCGACGAGGACGACGTCCGCCTCGAGCGTCTCGGCGTCGCCGCCGGCGCTGGGCTCGACGGTGAGCTCGATCGCGCCGCTCGCGAGCTTCTTCGCGCTCGTCACCTTCTTCTCCATCTTGAAGTTGAACCCCTGCTTCTTGAGCGCGCGCTGGAACGTCTTCCGCACCTGCGCGTCCATCGGGGGGCAGATATCCTTCGCGAACTCGACGACGGTGACGTCGGCGCCGAGGCGGCCCCACACCGAGCCGAGCTCGAGGCCGATGACGCCGCCGCCGATGACGACCATGCGCTTAGGCACCTCGGTCAGCGCCAACGCCCCCGTCGACGTCACCACCGTCTCCTCGTCCACGTCCACGCCGGGGAGGGACGCGGGCTCGGACCCCGTCGCGAGGATGACGTTCTTGGTCGAGATGGTCTCCGTCGTGCCGTCCTCCTTGGCCACCACCACCTCGCCGGGGGTGGACGTCAGGGAACCCCACCCCTTCGCGTACGTCACCTTGTTCTTCTTGAAGAGACCCTCGATGCCCTTCGTCAAGCCGGAGACGGACTTGGACTTCTGCGCCATCATCTTGGAGACGTCGATGGAGACGTCGCTGCGAAGGAATAGGGGAGAATAATGGTCGCGTCAAAAACGAACAACGCGCGCGTCAAATCGCGAATCGACGGGTCGGAGACCCAGCGTGTGCACCTTCATCGGCGTGGGGAAAATATCTCCTCGGGCGGTTCGAATCTGGGGCCGGGGGGGGCGGCGACCCCGCGCGCGGCGCGCCTCGAGAGGGCGCGCCTCCTCGGATCCGCGCGGATCGTCGCGCGGCGCCGTCGCGGTCGTTCGCTCGCCGACGCGTCTTCGTACCCGACGGAGATGCCGTGCTTGGCCATGGTGTGGTTCGCGTCGTGGAAGAGGTGGCTCGCGTGCAGGAGCGCCTTGCTCGGGATGCACCCGACGTTGAGGCAGGTGCCGCCGAGGGTGCCGCGCCCCTCGACGCACGTCACCTTGAGGCCGAGCTGCGCGCCCTTGATCGCGGCGACGTACCCGCCGGGGCCGCCGCCGATCACGACGACGTCCTGCTGCTCGCCGCCGGCGGCGGCGGCGTACCAACGCGCGCCGAGGGCGCGGAGCGAGGAGGCCACGGGCGCGCGCGCGGCGACGAACGCGCGCGTCGCGGTTCGCGATCGGCGGGCGAGGAGGGACTGCATCGTCCTCGCGCGGCGGGGTTCCCGGGTCGGGCGGGGTCGCGGCGACGGGGGTGGGGAGCGGCGAGCGGCACGCGGAAGGAGCCGAGGTCGCGTGCGACGCCGGGCGAAGTGAGGCGCGCGGGGCGAAGGGGACGGGGAGGGGGCGATCGGGGACGACGAAGAAACGTTCGGGACGTTTGGCCGGCGCGAAAGGACGACCGCGGCGAGTTGAACCCGGCGCGAGGGGATTTTCCTCTCCCTCCAAAACTTTCGTGGAATAAAAACCTCTCCTCAACCACGACGCGTCCCGCCCCTTTCCCACTCTCCCCCCCGCTCCGCGTCGCGCGTCCAGCGCGTCCACTCGACCCTCATGGACGAAGACACGCGCGTCGACGTCCCCGCCCGCGACACCCCGCCGAGGCCCGATACGACGCCCCGGGCCGTCCCCGGCGGCGCGGTCGTCGTGAACCTCGCCTCGCACGCGGCGCAGCTCAGGGAGGCGGCGGCGGCCTCCTCCTCCTCCCGCCGCGCGCGCGACCGACCCCCCGACGCGGCGGGGCTCCGCCGCGCCACCTCGCCCACGCCGTGGGGCACGCCCTGGCGCGCGAGCGAGCGCCGCGCCCCCGGCGAGGGACCGAACCGAGGCGCCGACGGCGAAGAGCAGCAGCCCCGCTCGAGCCGCCGCGCCCACACGCCTCGTTCCCCCGACCTTTCGGCCGCCGCGGGAACGGAAACGGAACCCCCCTCCCGTCCTCCCCACCACCACACCGCCGCCTTCGCCTCCACGCTCTCCCAGCAGCGCTCGATGACGCCCATGTCCCCGCCCCTCACCCGCCACGGCCTCATCACCGCCGCCGTGGCGACCACCGTCGACGGCCTCTGGCAGGTCCGCCCCCCCCGCCTCCTCGAGTACGAGCCCCGCGCGCTGCACACGATCGGGTGGCTCCCGCGCCCGACCCGACGCGCGCTCGCCGCCACCGTCTTCGCCGACCGCAGACTCCACTCACAGACCCTCGCGCTGGTCCTCTGGACGCTCCTGCTCCACCTCACCGGCCTCGGCGTCCCCGCCGCGCACAGGGCGCACTTCTGCGAGATTTTCGGCACGGCGTACCTCGGGAGCCTCGCGAGCATGGGCGTCATCATCGCGCTCGTCCTGGGACTCTTCGTCTCGCTCGTCGTGCAGAGGTGGTGGGACGTCCGGAGCAGGTACGCGGAGATGCACGGGTGCCTCCTCAACGCCGCGGTGACCTTCGCGAGAGAGGCGAAGCGTTGTTCGCGGGACCAGGAGGGGGAGGAGGAGGGGGAGGATGAGAGGAGGGGCGAGACGGTGACGCGCGAGTTTTTGCGGCTTCTGAACCTCGCGCACGTGACGTTCTTGTCGCAGGCGGGGGAGAAGGAACACACCGTCCAGGACGCGCGGAAGGCGCTCAAGAACGCCGAACGAAGCGGAGATGCAGCAGCCTCATCGTCTCGCGACGATTCGCTTCGAGACGGCGGCAAAAAAAGCGAGTCCTCCGAGTCGTCCGACGACGACGATCCAGGTACTACCGACGGCGTCAACGATCGAGGACCCGTCACGCGAAACCCCGCGGCTCCCCCCGAGCCTCCCGACGTTTTGGCGAAGCACGTGGCGCACTTGACCGGCGCGGACTGCGAGCGCATGGGCCTCGTCACGCGCGCCGAGTGGCGCCGCCTTCGCCGCGCGCAGGCCGTGGGCATGCCGCGCTTCGTCGCCGTCCTCACCTGGTGCGGCGACCTCGTCGCCGGCGCCGAACGCCGCGCCCTGGTCTCCGCCGGAGGCGCGGCGCGTTCGCGCGCCAAACTCTCCGACGCGCAACTCGCCGCGGGGAAGGTGCTCACGTTCCTCAACTCGCAGCTCCCGTACCCGTACGTGTCTTTGGTCTCCTTGGTCGTGCACGTGTACCTGTTCGCGCTCGCGACGTGGTTCGGGTTCCTCATGAGCGCGGGGCTCAACCGAGCGCGGGCCGTCGGCGTCGCCCTCGAGGGGGGGTTAGGGGAGGAAAGTGACGGCGGCGGTATTTCCGTACTGGAGCCTCAGGCGCTCCTCCGCCGAGTCGTCCAACTCGACGGAGCGCGGCGCGACGACGGCGGTTCGGGAAGCATCGACTACGCCGCCGCCGACTCCGAATACTCCACCGGTCGGGCGTTCGCCTTTGCTTTCGATTCGACCGATCGAAGCTTGCGTTCGGACGGGCTGACGCTCGGGTTCGGGTACGCGTTCGTCGCGTTCAGCAACGTGCTGTTCCAGGGGCTGCTGAACATGCACGCGCTGCTCGATAACCCGTTCGGGGAGCACCCGGCGAAGTTTCCCCTCCGCGCGTACGTCGCGCAGCTGATCGGGGTGACCAACGCGCTCGCGGCGGGCGCGCACGACGCGCCGGGGGACGCCGCGTGGGTCAGAGCGCTGCGACGAGAGGAAGGGGAGAAAGGGGGGAAGGAAAGCGAGTAGGGGAGGGGGCGAGAAGCGGGAACGGCGATCGCGTGACGAGTGTGATTGACGCTACGCGTGCTCATCCTCCTCCCCCGGGTCCTCAACGTCCTCGCACTCGACCATAATCTCGGGCTTGGGGTGGACGGGGGGGCAGATTACGCGAGCCGCCGCGTCGCGAGCCGCGCGGCAGTCCTTGCACTGGGTTCGCGGCCTCCCGTGCTCGCACAAGCCTGAGCCTCCGCACTCCTTGCACCTGCGTCGCTCCTTCCCGTGCTCGCAGATGCCTTTCCCCGGGCACTCCTTGCAGTAGTATCGCGGCCTCCCGTGCTCGCAGATCTGCGAGCCCCCGCACTCCTTGCAGTAGCTTCGCCGCCTCCCGTGCTCGCAGATGCCTCCTCCCCCGCACTCCTTGCACCCGCTTCGCCGCCTCCCGTGCTCGCAGATGCTCCCTCCCCCGCACACCTTGCACCTGCTTCGCTCCCTCCCGTGCTCGCAGATCTGCGAGCCCCCGCACTCTTTGCAGTACTGTCGATGCCTCCCGTGCTCGCAGATGCCCGAGCCCCCGCACTGTTTGCAGCCGTA
>MDSW01155883.1_pt1 | contig 11891 bp, 12 predicted proteins | sample 811171 | NCBI WGS metagenome assembly MDSW01 (sample SAMN05326641, study PRJNA326480) | marine metagenome | isolation source: seawater | place: Atlantic Ocean: North West | collected 2012
GCACCCATGAACATTTTATTAATGTATGATTCAGTTAGAACTCCGCATGTGTGGTCTTTTCAGACCTAGATAATTTTATACATTATTTTATACCTAAAGCAAGACATAATTAAAAATAGTTAAGTCTATATATAATAAGACTTATAAATAGTTGTTGTTTAATTATTCTCTGTGGAAAATTTTTTGTAAATTGATTGTCAACAATAAGGGTAATTAAATGAAAGAATTTTTATTACTAGGAGTATTTTTTATGAGTGCTTGCAGTGAAGTATCTGAACCACCAATCCCTTTAAAAAAATATCATGAAATCATAACTCATGGACATAAAAGAATAGATAATTATTATTGGATGCGTTTATCGGATGAACAAAAAGAGTCCAAGAATCCCGATTTACAAACAAATGAAGTTATTGATTATATAGAAAAAGAAAATAATTATACGCAGCATAATCTTTCTCATACAGAAAAATTTCAAGAGAAATTATTTGATGAAATAGTAGGAAGAATAAAAAAAGATGATGAAACAGCGCCATACTTTGATAATGGATACTATTATTACTCTCGCTTTGAAGAGGGCAAGGAATATGCTATTTATTGTAGAAAAAAAGGATCTCTTGAATCCAAAGAAGAAATTATGTTAGATGGAAATAAGTTGGCAAAAGGATATGATTATTTTTCAATTGGAGGAAGATTTATAAGCCCAGATAATAAATGGTTGGCGTATGGAGTTGATACCCTTAGTAGAAGATTTTATTCAATTTACTTTAAAAATTTGATAACAGGAGAGACTCTTGCTGAGTCAATACCAAATACATCAGGTAGCATAGCTTGGGCTAATGATAATCAAACAATATTTTACACGTTAAAAAATAAAGTAACGTTATTATCTGAAAAAATATTTAGGCATACTATGCATAGTGATTACAAAGATGATATTATGGTATACTTTGAAAAAGATAATGAATTTTATACTGGAGTATATAGGTCGAAATCTGGAAAATTTATTATAATTTGGAATAGTAGTACTCTTGTCAGTGATTACCAAATATTAAGATCTGATAACCCGAATGGAGATTTTACTTCCTTCACTCCAAGGGGGAAAAAACACGAATATGATATTGCTCACTTTAACAACAAATTTTATATCATAACTAATGATAAAGCTCAAAATAATAGACTTATGGAAGTTCCAGATAATGCGACGGATATATCTAATTGGAATGAAGTTATTCCTCATAGAAATGATGTTCATTTACTAGATATGGAAATTTTTGATAATCATTTAGTGATTAATGAAAGAAAAGATGGCCTTAGAAATATTCGAGTTATAAACCAAACTACTAATAAAGATCAAACATTAGACTTTGGTGAGAATACTTACGCAACTTTTTTTTCAACAAATAAAGAATTTAATACGAATATAGTACGTTTGGGTTATAGCTCCTTAGTAACACCATGGTCAACATATGACTATAATATGGATACTGATGAGAAAAAACTTGTAAAACAGAATGAAGTTTTAGGCGGATATGATCAAGAAAATTATTATTCAGAAAGACGATATGCTATTGCAAGAGATGGAAATAAAATTCCAATCTCTTTAGTCTATAATAAAAAAACCAAAGAAAACAAACCACAAAATCTTTTACTCTATGCCTATGGATCATATGGATCAACGAATGATCCCTATTTTAATTCTGCTCGATTAAGTATGTTAGATAGAGGGTTTATTTATGCTATCGCACACGTGAGAGGAAGTCAAATTTATGGTAGACAATCTTATGAAGATGGTAAACTTTTGAATAAAAAGAATACTTTTAATGATTTTATTGATGCAGGGAAATATCTGATATCTAAAAAATACACAACAAAAGAACAATTATTTTGTTCAGGAGGAAGTGCTGGAGGATTATTGATTGGTGCAGTAGTAAATATGGAGCCTAGTTTGTGGAAAGGAGCAATTGCAGAAGTCCCTTTTGTTGATGTTGTTACCACAATGTTAGATCCTTCAATACCATTAACCTCTAATGAATGGGATGAATGGGGAGACCCAAGAGAGAAAGAGTACTATGATTACATGTTGTCATATTCTCCATATGATCAAGTAGAAAAAAAGGAATACCCAAATCTTTTAGTTACCTCAGGTTTTTTTGATTCCCAGGTTCAATATTTTGAACCTCTTAAGTGGGTTGCCAAGTTAAGAGAGCATTGGCAAGGAGAAAATAAATTATATTTACATATGGAAATGAATGCTGGTCATGGAGGAAAGTCTGGTAGATTTGTACGTTACAAAGAGGTTGCTTTGGAATATGTATTTTTATTAGATCTAGCCGGAATAAAGAGTTAATAGGTTCACAAAAGATGTGAGTTTTTTGAAATAAAAATAATTTCACTTAATAGAACTTTTAAAACACCTGCTGCAGGGATTGCAAAAAGCATTCCAATAGGTCCAATTATAGTTCCGCCTATAAGTAATACGATCATTACGACCATGGGGTGAAGACCTACACTCTCCCCAACGACCATGGGAGTTATAAAATTATTATCAATTTGTTGAACAATGATAAACATTAAAATTATATCAAATACGAAGAATGGAGAGGGTATGATGCCAAACAAAAAGTGAGACAATGCTTGCTCATTTCCTATATTATTCATTATGCTAATTAAAATTGCAGGTATCATACCAATGAAGGGTCCGACCATTGGGATTAAATTTGCTAAACCAGCAATTACTCCAATAAAAATGATTAATGTAATATTTGCACCAAGTTTATTTAAAATAAATAAACCAACAATGGATAATATTGCGACACTACTTGCAGCTAAAATTTGGCCTCTAAGATATCTTGAAATTTGTTGTTCAATATTATAGATAGTTCGCAAACCAATTTCTAGATATTTGTTTGGTATAAAGCGTACTAATGATTTTTTAAAATCATGATATTCAATTAGTAAAATAATAGTAAAAATCAAGACCATGAACGATACGAAGAAAAAACTACCAGCTGATCCAATTAGAGTTAAAACAGTTTGAAAAATATTTATTAAGAAATTTTTTGCCAAAAGAATAATTTTATCACTTTCTGGAATTAGATCGCTAAAAATATCAGGTAAGGTTTGTTTTATTCTTGAAAATGAAACTTCAAAACTTCTAGAAAAGTCTTCTGTCTGAATTTTATTTGTAAAGTTTTTTATTTGTATACCTAAGTTTGAAAAAAAACTATTAATAAATATAATGATTGAGGTTATTGATATTCCAAGGACAATTATTACACCAAGAGGTCGCGATTTTGTATATCCTTCAATATAATCGACAGCATGCAGAAAAATTGTGGTGAATAAAAAAGAAAAAATCAGCATTGCAATAATAGGTGCAAAAAATGGGAGTATTATCCATGACACGGTGATTACAATAACAAAAAGTAAAAGTCTATATATCTTTTGTATAGGCTCCACTATTATTTTGTTTTTGTTAGTACCTTATTTGTTTTACGCAGTCTTTCGCCTAGAACTCTTGACAGATTAATTAGAATTTTATTTCCCAGCTCAGGGTTTCTTTTTATTAGAGTTAAAAGATCTGATCTGAAAAAGCCAATTAACCTTGATGCTTTTGTAGAGATAGCTGAAGCAGACCTAGGTTCCTCATCCAATAGCGCTAACTCACCAAAAAAGTCTCCTGAAAATAATTCTGCATAAGTTTTTTTTGATTCAGGATCAAATATTTTGATAGATCCATTTAGGATTATATACATTCCTTCTGCCGGTGTATATTTCTTGAATACATGTTCATTTAATTTATATTCTCTTTCATGAGTAAGTTGAACAATATTTTTTAATTCCTTTGATGATAAATTTTCGAAAATTGGAATTTCTTCTAGAGCATTTAATATTGGGTTTGTTTTTTTCTGTCGAAAAAAATTTTTATAAAGTGCTTCCAAATTATTTATCCTAATTGTGAATAAGAATTAAGAATTATTATTTCGATAAGTAAGCAGTAGATGCTAGCGATAACTTTTTCAAATAGTTTTACTTGGCTTTTCCATATCCAAAATGAAAAAAGGATAGCATTAAAGAAAAAAACCCATAAAGATAGGAGCCCTAAAGAGAGTTGAAATTGGTTTATCCACAATAAAATTACTAATAGAGCAATACCTAAACTAACGAAAGCAAATTCTGTTAAATAATAGAAGAAAATAGATTTTTTATCTTTATTCATAGACTAGAAAATAAATAAATATTGTCATTTTGATAAAAAAATCTTGAAAAATTAAGTTTCATTAATGATTTTCACATCCATCCCACCAGCTTGAACCACATTCACATTCATTGCCAATTTGGTCCCAACACTCTTTATCAATATGCCATTCCATCACCTTCCCATCAGTTGTTGTATTGTCGTAGAAGTACTTATTAGCTATAAATCCATTTTCATACCATCTTGTCCACAAGCTATCTTTATATCCATTTGAATATGTTCCTTCCAATCGTTTATTACCATTTTCGTGCCAGTAAGTCCATCGACCATTTCTAAACCCATTTTTAAAAGTACCTATCATTGATTTTGGTCCGCTAAAGTGAAAGGTCTCTTGTTTTATAAGGTCGAGACCATTTTCTTTATCTTGATAATAAGATATAATACTTATTTTTCCATTATTATGGGTTTGTACAACTTTGGATGTATCATCCCCAATTAATATTGAGATAAAAAAAGTTATAAAGATAAAATATTTTTTCATTTACTATTGGAATGTGGTTGTCTAATCTACAAACGGTATACCATTAATAAAAATATCGGGTTGACTTTGTTTAAATTATTTTGAAAGTTAAAATATGTATTTTGTAAAGTTAACATACGGTGTTTTTTTAATACATAATTGATTAATGCTTATCATTTGTAGAATTAATAAAATTTTTTAATTTTTGAAAATGGTTATTAATATTCTTTGAAGAATAGTTATCTTTAAAATCTTTTTGTGCATTTTCAGAAAAGTTATCCCAATTATTTAGAATGATATTGATTTTTTCCGTTAATTCATTCTTCTTATTAAAATCAATAAAAAATCCATTTTTACCATTTTTAATTATATCTCTAGAACCTTCTGTTTTTGTACAGATTATTGGAGTCCCTTCTCTTAGAGATTCAATATTTACAATTCCAAAAGCTTCTGATTTACTTGCAGAAACACTACATAATGCATTTGAATAGATATTATGTATTTTTTCATTTGGGACATGATTCAAAAAAATAATATTTTCAAAAATATCTAAATTTTTAGATAATTTGGTGAGCCTGTTTTTTTCCTCACCATCGCCGATAATATAAAGTTTTAATTCAGGGTATATTTCTAGAGTTTTTTTAAAAGCATTTAAAAGGTCATAATGTCCTTTAGAAGGTGTTAGCCTACCTATAATGCAGATATTAAAACTTCTTGCATTATAACTTGAGCACTTTGTTTTTTTTTCTTCAATTAAGTAAGGGAGAATAGATATTTTATTTTTTTTTATTTTAAAAAATTTTGATATTAATTTAGACATTTGAGTTGAATTTGTTAGAAAATGTGTGTTCATTTTCAAAATAAATATCTTTCGTATTTGTAAAATTTTTTGTGCTATATATGTTTTATTTGAATCAATATTGAGTTGATTGGGAGATGTATGTAAATAATTAATTCTTGTTGGAACTCTAAGTATAAAACTTATAATTGATACAACATTTGTTGATCCGAAATTAGATATACACAGGATTGGTTTTTCTTTTTTAATGATTTTATATAAAAAGATAAAATCTGCAATATGTGTTGGTCTTTTGCTGGGGTATGAGTGATATTTGATATTATCTTGATTGGAAGGTAAGTTTTTTATTTGGCCATCAAAAATAAAAATTACAGAGAAGTTATTTTCTTTAAACTCTCTACCTAAATATTTAAAATAATTTGGAATCGCCGTTCCAAATTTACTTGTGCTTATTAAAATTGTATTCATTAAAGATGCGCAGTCATTTTGATGTATGTTTGTTTTAATAATTTAAATATTGATCTGTTTTAATTATGGTGTTTCCAGAAGTACTTATAATAAATCCATTATCATTAGTTCTTTCTATACTCTCTCCCCCTAGCCCTCCTGGGTTAATTTTTACATTTATTGGCTCTTCATCTTCTCCCCATTTATAGAGCCAAACATTTCCACCATTTTTTGGATATGTATTAAAAACAAATCCTCCTAAATGTGTGCTTGTAAGCGCCATTGGAGTTCCACCTTCATAAAAATACAAACCAGATAATAATATTTGATCTTTTTTATTTCCTTCCTCATCAATATCTAATATCATAACTTCAGTTATAGATCCACAATTTTGGATATTATAATTATGTTTACATTTTTGTCCTAAAACTATATATCCACTTTGATTATTTTTTACGATATCCATTCCTTTTTCTAGGTAATCGCCTCCATAGTTTTTTTCCCATATTATTCCACCATTCAATCTTGTTTTAACCATCCAAATATCTTTGTAATACCTAAAGTTAAAAGAACAAGGATAGGATTCATTCCCATGACCTTTTTCACCTACTATTACAAGTTTATTATCGTTTGATTCAATAATTGATCTAAAGAGGTCATCTTCACAATTTCCTCCATAAAATTTGGTTTTTAATACAGAACCAGAAGGACTCATTTTTACAAGTATAGCTTGCCCGCCTTTGTTTGAATTATTTTTATCAAGCACGGGTCCTCCTACAAGATAATAGTTTCCATTACTATGTTCAATTACATCTTCGTAATAAGGATTTTGACCAGATCCTGGGACGCCTTTTTTTTGCCATTCTTCGATGCCATTATTATCAGTTTTCAATACTCCTTCCCAGCCAGCAAAAAGATATCCACCATCACTAGTTTGAATAACGGTTCTATTACCCCAATAATCACCTAAGCTATAAGTATGTTCCCATTCTTTAACTCCATGTAAATTTGTTTTCATAAGCCATGCACTCATATCTTTACACCCAGCAATGATGTATCCTTCATCATTAGTTTGCTTGATATCTATATCATACCCACAATCATTATCTGGAGATACATTTTTAATAAATGTCGTTAAAATAATAGAAGAATCACAGCTACCATCATTAAAGGTTGCATTAATATTATAGTTAATAGCAGTGCTATCGGTACAGCCACAAATATTGTTCCCTCCCCAAATTTCTGCGCAATCTTTTGTACAATCATTAGAGTAATTATCATCGCAGGTACCACAATTATCTTCGATTGCATTACCATTTACAATGCCTAGACAATCTTTTTCTTCATTAACACTACAATTAATTAATAAAATGCTACATAAAATCCATAAATAATTTTTATTTTTCATATATAAAAATAACAATAATAAAATAAATGTTTGAATTTTGACTTTTGAATTATAATATTTTTTTAAATAATGAAAATTGTTCTGATATAATTCTAATTTATTTTTATTAAATTAACCATATTCTTTTTTAGCAAAAATAATTAATAATTAACGATGTTAAGTTTTAACATTTTTAAATAAAATTAAATAATTCCTTAAATAATTAAATGAGTGATTTACAAGAAAATAAATATAAATTTGATAAAGGAAGTCCTATTGGATGTGGAATTGCGGTTTTAGTATTTATCTTTGCTATTGTCTCTTTGAACTTTAGTGGGTTCACTGATTTGTCTAATTGGAGTTTAAAAGATGGTGCAAATTTACCTTTTTATCATTTTTTTGATTTTAAAGGCGAAGGAAGGTACAAAGATACATTAGGTTTTTGGTTTCATCAGTATTTCAATCTTCCATCTCTGATTATTGTTATATTTGGAACTCTTACTGCTCTTGTTATTAGTTTACCGCTTGACAGAATTTCTAATGTTCCTAAAATTATATCTAATGTTTGGAAGTCTGAAAACTGGTCTTATCTAGAGGTTATTGAACAAATTTGCTCTTTTGCAACTATAGCAAGAAAAAGTGGTACTTATGCTCTTGATAAAGATGTGCAAAACCTTCCAAGTGGATATATGAAAGACTGGTTAGATTTAATGATAACAGAAAGGGATCCTGTAAAATTAAAAACCTATATGTTCACAGAAATGGCTAATGTAGCAATTCGCCATAAGAATGGTGCCGATTTTTTCAAAAAAGGTGAAAAATATGCACCATCTTTTGGAATGATGGGGACTGTTATGGGGTTAATTGTTATGATGAATGGGTTTGATCTTGAAGGAAAAAAACTTTCTGAAGTTATGACAGGACTTTTAGGTGGTATGGGTACCGCACTAATTACCACACTATACGGTGTGTTATTAGCAAATTTTATATTTGGTCCAATTGCAGGCAAGCTAGAGACTTTGTCTAGTATAGAAGTGAGGCACAGGACTGTAATGATGGAGGGTATTATGTCTATTCATTCACTTACACATCCTATTATTATTAGAGAAAGGTTGATGACTTTCGTACCGGCTGCAGAAAAAGAATTAGAGCTTGAAAGTAAAAAAGAATAATATCTTAAATATTTACTTTTGCAGGAACTAAACTCATTTCAATCAACCGAATCTTCAGATGAAGATTCCCAAGCATGGGCAATTCCTTTTGCCGATATGATGACTCTATTATTGACTCTTTTCATTCTATTATTAGTCATTCTCAAAGAATCAGAAAAGTTTATTGATCGAGAAATAAATCTAATTTTAGATGAAACTGAAGCTCAATTGAAGGAAGAAATAAACAATGAAAATGTTGTTATCGAAAGGGCAACGAAAGGTGTTAAGGTTACTTTAAGAGGAAATTTATTTCAATCTATGAAAGCTAATGTGAACAAAAGCTATATACCTACAATTCAGGAAATTAGTAGAATAATTGAGCAATGTAGGTTATTTAATATTGACAAGACAGAAAACTATACTGCTTTAATGGATTATTTAGAAGAGGCAAATTTAGAATTAAATGTAGAAATTAGATGTGAAGGGCATACAGATGATGCAATTTTACCTCTAGAATCTGATTTTCGTAGTAATTGGGAGTTATCTTCGGCTCGTTCTCTACGCGTGGTTCGAATCATGAATGAGGCTTCATCTATATCTGAGCGATATTTTTCCTATAACGGATATGGAGAGTACAGGCCATTAATAGATGTTACATCAATTAAGAATTATAATGAGAAAAAACGGGCACGGGCCTATAATAGAAGAGTAGAGATTTATCTAGATGCTTTTGCTAGGCCAAAAACAAGATCTTCAGAAGAAGAATTTATAAATATGATAACAAAAAAAGATGAAATTGAAGCAAAATTACAAAAGGTTAAATAGAAATAAGTAATTCCTTTTGTTTTTATTAAATACTTAGTTTTATAAAATTGTGATGACTGTCAATATATTAATCTATTCTAATGCGTAAAATTAAATGATGCTTGGTCTTGCAGTATAGAAGACTTGTGAATAAGGTAGAGTTGATTAATATTAACCTCAAACACCCTTTTAGACCTCGGTTGTCTACTCTACCTTTAATCACATTTCTTATTTAACGGAATTATATTAAATACTATTTTGATCTAATTTATGGCAAGTAAGAAAAATATAGCAGCCTCTTCTTTTATTGATTCTTTTAGTGATTATCTTAAAGATTATAAAAAAGATTTATCAAAAAGAACTCCATGGGAATTTGCCATTGCATTAAAGAAGGATTTGGATCAGGTAGAATTAAAAGAAACGTATTTACAAAAATATAAAACTAGAGATCTAGTTGCATTATTTGATAATATGTTAAAAAAAAGGGTAAATAAAAAAGAGTTCCAATTAATGTTAAGCATAGTCAATATATTTCATAAAAGGGGGAGTATATTTGATATTGCACCTGATAAAGATCATGAAGTTACACCATTAATCATTGATGAGATTTTATTTCCTTCAACACAAATTACAAATGTAGAAGGATCAAATGAGTTTACAATAATAAATTGGGATCAATTGCATATTGAGTTAAGAGAAAAATATTTAGATAGAATTACCTTTCACAAAGTGATTGATGGAAAGCCAAGCAATCAAAGTGTTATTAAAAAGAGTCTTAAAAAAATACATTTAGGATTAGCAACTAGAGTAATAATTAAAAATTTTGGGTATTTAAAGACAAATGAATCTTATAAGCATCCATTGGCAAAAAAAGATCAGGTATATAGACTAAATAAAGCTCTTAAGTTATTATTTAAAATGCCTGAAAATGATAATCCATTTTATTGGAATAAAAATATGTTAAAATCAAAGGTAAGCGTAACGGCATTTGATAAGCTAGACCTACCGGTAACTCTATTCAACATGGTTTGATATTTGATTAAAATTCAAGTTGATTATTAAAACTATTATCTAATTATGGCTTGTTATTTGAAAAATTCGAAATGTATATATCAAGAATTTTTACAGGTTTAAAAAAATCTTTACATCTATTTTTCGCTACTATGATAGGAATTGCAGACTTTATTCCGCATTGTCTGGTTTTATATGATGTAATAGGGACAATACATCTAATTTCACCACTCCCAACGACTACCGGATTTTCCTTAAGTCTAGGATTGTCCATTTTTGTTCGACCGACTCATAAAAAGCATCCATATTTATATGGATTATCTTTTTAATAGATGATTTTATCATATTTTGACGTCATGAATTTGGTTTTAAGGTTATTAAAAAAGGTTATAGAGATTGTAAATACAGCCAATTCCATAAATCATTAGAATTCCATGCCTCAGTCCAAACATCATGTCCTCTATTTTTTATTTCTGTATATTTTATTTCACATGTGAAATTTTTCATTGCTTTATACATATTTCTTGATCTATCAACATTAATAATCGCATCTTTAGAGCCATGCCATATCCATATTGGTATATGAGAAATGGATTTACTTTGCTTAACATCTCCACCGCCACAAATTGGAACCCCTGCTGCAAAAAAATTTGGCCTACGTTGCAAAGCATCCCAGACACCAAAACCACCCATTGATATCCCCATAACATATATTTTATTCATATCTATGTTGTTTTTAATTAAAGTATCATCTAAAAGTTCAAAGGCTAGGTACATTGTTTTGGAAATTTTTGGTATAGTATGCTCTGATAAACTCCAGTCAACATTCACCCATTTTTTATTGTGAGGTACCTGAGCTGCTAAAAAATAAGAACTATGTTTAGTAAATATATTTTGTTTTTCAAAGGCACTAATACTTCCAGCATCTAAAATTTGATCATTGTTGTTGGATCCACGACCACCCGCACCATGTAAGAAGAATAGAATTGGATATTTTTTATTAGAATCGCAATTCTTGGGTTTTCGAAAACGATAATTTAGTTTTTCATCTTTTGCGTTCTTCCAAATTCGTTTTTCATATTGACTAAGTAATTTTTTCATTATGATTTGAAATTATATATTTAATTTATTAATAATTAATTAGGCACTACTTATTATCAATTAAATAATGTAACTATAAATATTAAAATTTAAGATTTTTTAATTTTTTAAATAAATATTTGCCGATTTTTTCTGATCCAGAAGGAGTAGTGTGCATATCATCATAAAGATCTTTATTATAATCGAATACTAATTCTGAATCTAAATCTATAAAAATTGCTCCAACTTGTTGGGAAACTTTTTCGACTCTTTGATGCATTAATTGAATCATGTAATAATAATCTACGCCATTAAAATCTAAATTCTTATATTTCCCAAAGTAATTAATTCCTAAAATTTGATTATTCTCTTTTCTATATATTTTTCTAGATTGGGATACAAAAATGATTTTTGATCCCATATCTCTAACCTTTTCATTAAGTTCCAAAAGTCTATTTTCATATGCTATTAAATCTTTTTCCATTAAGTTTTCA
>MDSW01187493.1_pt1 | contig 11890 bp, 8 predicted proteins | sample 811171 | NCBI WGS metagenome assembly MDSW01 (sample SAMN05326641, study PRJNA326480) | marine metagenome | isolation source: seawater | place: Atlantic Ocean: North West | collected 2012
AGCAAAAGCTTGCAAAAACTATTGCTATAAAACATAAAAACAATACCCGCATAATGTGTCACTCTTTCTTTATAAGAATACTGGGTGTTGAATACAAAGTAATATCAACATATACACTCAAAGTATTTTGTAACGACTATCAAATGTTTGTATTCGCATATTCATAATATAGCAACTTATTGGAATCTATTTAGTATAATGGACGCGTAAATTCTTACTTGGCGATTAGTACCATTTAGTTCTTATTTAGATTGGGTAGACGAAATGATCGATACGTTAATTCGTGGGGCTCATATTGCTGATGGAACAGGCAAAATGCTTTTTCCAGCTGATGTAGCCATTGTAGGTGATAAAGTAACAGAAATAGGTAATATTAAGGGTCGAGCTAAAGACGTAATTGAAGCAGATGGTCTTATTCTCTCCCCAGGATTTGTTGATGTTCATACCCATTACGATGCTCAATTAACTTGGGATAAATTTGCTAGTCCATCTCCTGCTTTGGGTACTACTACGGTTGTTATAGGAAATTGTGGCTTCAGTATCGCACCGTGTCCACCAGAGCAGCGTAACACAATATCAAGAAACCTTGCAGAAGTAGAGGGCATGTCAATTTCAGCTTTAGAAGCTGGAATTGATTGGAGCTTTGAGAGTTTTAAAGACTATTTAGGAATGCTTGAATATAAAGGTACTTATCCAAATGTTGCTTGCTTTGTCGGTCATTCGGCCGTCAGAACTGCTGTTCTAGGAAGCGAGGCTTCAGAACGTGAAGCTACCTCAGATGAGATTAGCATTATGCGACGAATGGTTAAAGAGGCTATGGCTCATGGGGCTATGGGATTTTCTAGCTCAAGTTCATTAAATCACAACGGAGCGAACGGTGTACCTATGCCTTCTCGATTGGCTTGTAAAGAAGAATTTCGCAATTTGGTTGGCGTTCTTGGAGAGGTGGGAAGGGGTGTTTTTCAACTAACAGTTGGTCCGCATGTTGATATTACTTTTCTTGAAGAGCTAGCATCAAAAAATAATTGCGTGGTGATGATGACGGCTGCTCTTCATAACGAAGCCTTTCCTGATCGCGCAAAGGGAATGTTAGAGGGTGCACTGGAAGCCCAAAGCCATGGTGTAAAACTATGGGCTCAAGTATCTTGTCAGCCACTTTCTATGGACTTTTCTCTACTATCAGCATTTCCTTTCCAACCACTGGAATCATGGAAATCACTTGCTGAAAAAGATAAAGAAAGTTTATTTAAAGACCTTGGCTCTTCTGATTTCAGGGATAAATTCAAAAGAGAACTTTTATCACCCACACGTGGAAAAATCTTCTATGGTGATTGGTCAAAGGTTAGTATTGCTCACGTGGTAAAGGAAAGAAACCTTAAATTTGAAGGGCTAACAATTCGTGAACTAAGTGAACTTAATGGCATACACCCGGTTGATGCAATCTTAGATTTAGCCTTAGATGAAGCTCTTGAAACAGTATTTAATGCAGCACTTTTAAATTCTGACGAGAGTGTTGTTGGTAATTTTCTTAAACATGATGCTGGCCTTATAAGCCTTTCAGATGCAGGCGCACATCTTAGATATATGTGTGATGCAGGATATGGTCTTCATTTGCTTGGGCATTGGGTAAGAGAAAAAAATGTGTTGCCTTTAGAAGATGCGATTAGACGCCTTACTAGCCTACCTGCAGATTTATTTAGCATTCGAGACCGTGGTCGTTTAAGCCCAGGTATGTTTGCGGACTTATTGTTATTTGATAAGGACAAGGTTGATATTGGACCATTACATAGAGTTAACGATTTGCCAAATGGTGAGACTAGAATGTTAAGAGATCCAATAGGGGTTAGAGGTGTATGGGTAAATGGGCAAATGGTATTTAATGGTAAGCAATATATTGATATTCCATCTCCTGGTAAACTCCTCAGGTCATGGTAATTTTTATTTGGAAGTAGTGACTAGATTTGTTGAGAAAAATATAGTGGACTATTGTTTGAATTCAGCTTGGAAAAGTATGAAGTTAGAGCTATAAACGACTATGATAGTTGAATATTAGGTAAAAATTTTGCTGACGGTTATGAATTTAATATACTTCATAGGAAGACTTTGAGTGACTATTAAATTTTATATTCAAACTTAATATCTTTACCTCATAGGAAAAATCTAAGTTAATTAATGTTGCCATAAAATTCTATTATCCTATCTGTTAGGTTGGCAGCTAGGTTAAGCCCAGGTAGCTCAGTTGGTAGAGCAAGGGACTGAAAATCCCTGTGTCGGCAGTTCAATTCTGTCCCTGGGCACCATTTTCCTAACTTATAACAATAGCTTAGAGGACCGAAAGTGAATGCAACAGCAAATAAATTTTCTTAATTATTAAAAAATCTTCAAAAACATAGTAACTCTAGTTCTACTGAAGTTTTATATTCATATCTTGATAGTCATATGTCCTATCTGTATATCGCTTTTATAGAGATACAGATGTATTTGACTATGCTTATGAATGTATATAGAAAACCAAAATACACGAGAATATTTTTTTTTAATCATTTTGTAACATGATTAGATGTAGCTTGTAATTTCAGAAGATGGAGGCCCATATGACACTTAGAATCAACGCTGAAGCGCCAAATTTCACAGCTGATACTACTGAAGGCTCAATAACCTTTCATGATTGGATTGGTGAGGGTTGGGCCATTCTTTTTTCTCATCCAAAAGATTTTACTCCTGTTTGTACTACTGAGCTTGGTTATATGGCTAAATTAAAACCAGAGTTTCAAAAACGAAACTGTAAGGTAATCGGCTTAAGTATTGATCCTGTATCTGAACATGAGCGTTGGGTTGGGGATATAGAAGAAACACAAGGAGCAGCAGTCAATTACCCACTTATTGGAGATACAGATTTAAAGGTCGCTAAAGCTTATGACATGTTGCCTGAAGATGAGTCAGGAAATTTTGAAGGACGTACTGCTGCTACTAACGCTACAGTTCGATCTGTATTTATTGTTGGTCCAGATAAGAAAATCAAAGCTATGTTAACCTATCCTATGAGCACTGGACGCAATTTTGATGAAGTTTTACGTCTTCTTGACTCTTGCCAGTTAACTGCCAAACACCAGGTTGCTACTCCTGTAAACTGGAAACATGGTGAAAATGTTATAATAGTTCCTGCAGTTAGCGATGAAGTTGCTAGAGAAAAATATCCAGACGGATGGGATTCGCCCAAGCCATATCTGCGTATTGTGCCACAACCAAAATAGGTTTTAAAAAATTTCATTGCTAACCTTCGCCAAACCGATTTTTTGAAATAAGATTCTAGTAATTTATTTGTGCCTTAGCTATATAACCGGGTCTATGTGTTTAAATCAGAATTAATAGTCTGTGTTTTATTTGGTCTGGGACCAAAGCCAATATTAAAATCTGCACCAGTTGGGTTTTGAAATACTCGAAGTTCAAAGAAAGGCAGAACACTCAAGAGGTGATCAATTAAGTCTGATTGTATGCCTTCGTATCGAACCCAATTGGTATCATTGGTAAAGGCGTAAATTTCAAGAGGTAAACCCTCTGCTGACGGTGCACGTTGACGAACCATTAAAGTCATATCTTCTCGAAAGCATTCACTTTCCCTAATATAGGCTTCACAATATGCTCGAAAGGTTCCAAGATTTGTTAATGCTCTGCGGTTTATAGGCAATGCTGCAATTTCATTTTCATCTAGATCAGAATTTGCTTCTGAAAGCTCCTTTTGTTTTGAACTGAGATAAGATTCTAATCTTTTAAAAGTTTTAAATCTTTCCATCATTTGCTCATTACAAAATTTCACACTAGCTTGATCAATGAGTAGACTTCGTTTAATCCTCCGCCCCCCAGAGTCGCTCATGCCACGCCAGTTTTTGAATGAGTTCTCCATTATTTTATATGTTGGTATTGAGACATAGGTGTTATCCCAATTTCTCACTTTAACGGAGTGTAGCGCCATATCTACAACTTCCCCGTCGACACCAAATTGCTGCATTTCAATCCAGTCACCTTTACGAACTAGATCGTTTGAAACTAATTGAATGCTTGCTATTAACGAAAGTATAGTATCGCGGAAAACGAGTAAAAGTACGGCTGTTATTGCTCCAAGACCCCCTAAAATCCCCCATGGTGAACGATCTACAAGGATACTTACAATAATTATTGCCCCTAATAAGTAGACTAAAAGTTTACCTAGTTGGACATAGCCTTTAATTGGTCTTTCAGCTGATACAGGATAGAGCTGGTAGATATCCATTGCTGCTGTTAACAAGCGGCCAAGCATCAAGGTTAAAATCAGAAAGATGAAGGCAAGAATTATTCTACGCCCTAACCCTAAAAGTTCTGGGTAATAGGCTGCTCCAACATAAAGAATTATTGCTGGCGCTAAAAACGCTGTGAGCTTAAACACCCCGCGCTTAACAATTAGATCATCCCATTGACTAGGCGTGCGAGATATTGCTCTGTAAATTAAAGGTACGGCCGCAAACCTAACTATTATATAAGCAACAAGGGCTGCCCCAACTAGAAGAAGGGCAAACGTCCAACTTGTATCCCCGAAAATTTCACTTACCCGCTGATTGAGCAAATTATACCCTCTCGCTTAATGTTATTTTTATAAGTAAAAGCCTTATTAACATAGAATAGTGTTTTTTTATTTTTTTAGTCAATTAATTGAGAGTACTAGATGTTATATACATTCAGGAGTAATATTAAAATTAAGAAAAAAAAGAATTGGTTTCCTATTTGATAAAATACGGGAGTAGATTTTATGTCTGATGTGTACCTTGTTGGTGTTGGAATGACGCCATTTGGAAAGTTTTTCGAGAAATCAGTAAAAGATTTGACTCGAGAGGCCACAGAAGATGCTCTATCCGATGCAGGAGCTAATCTTAAAGATATCGAAGCTGCATGGTTTTCTAATACAACACAAGGAGTCCTAGAAGGTCAGTATCTGGTTCCTGGTGAGGTAGCGCTAAGAAACATGGGTTTTGAAGGCATACCAATGACAAACGTCGAGAATGCATGTGCAAGTGCTTCAACAGCATTTAATGGAGCTTATACAGCTATTAAGGCTGGAATAGTAGATGTTGCTTTGGCAGTTGGTGTAGACAAAATGTATTCAGAAGATAAAGCAAAGTCTTTTGAAATTTTTGACGGTGCAATAGATGTACACAGAAGAGATGAAGAATTTGCAGCCCTTGAAAAGTTAGGTGAGGGAGTGGAGCCGCCTCCTGAAGAAACTCTTTCTAATCAACAGCGTAGTCCTTTCATGGATATTTATGCTTGTTTTGCTAAACAACATATGAAAATGTTTGGATTAACTCAGCGACAGCTTGCAGCCGTCTCCTCAAAAAATCACTGGCACTCAACCATGAATAATAAATCTCAGTTTAAATTTGAGGCCAGTATTGAGGAAATTCTTGATGCAAGGTTAATCTCATGGCCCTTAACACTTCCGATGTGTTCGCCAATATCAGATGGTGGTGCAGCAGCTATTTTATGTTCTAAAGATTCTCTTAGCAGATTTGATAGTGGACGAGGAATTCAAGTGCTAGCCTCTACAATGGGTACGGGCATCAAAAGGGAAGCAACTGATTTAGATAATCACATAACTAGGAGGGCTGCATTGCGAGCTTATGAAATCGCTGGTATTGGTCCAAAGGATATTGATCTTGCAGAAGTTCATGATGCGACAGCTATGGGAGAAATCACACAGTCTGAATGCCTTGGACTATGTGATTTTGGTGAGGGGGGTAATTTAGCTGAAACTGGCCAAACTACTCTTGGTGGTAGTATACCGATCAATCCATCTGGAGGGTTAGAGTCTAAGGGGCACCCAATTGGAGCTACAGGGCTGGGTCAAATTTATGAATTAACTAATCAATTGCGAGGAGAATGTGAAGATAGGCAAGTTCAAAATGCACGTTTTGCAATTGCAGAAAATGGCGGAGGAATTTATGGAGTAGAAGAGGCTACTTGCTGCATCACTATTTTAGCAAAGTGATCATATTTACTTTTAAATATTCTAAAGATGATATTAGCTTGCAATTATCTAACTATAATTATTTTATTTACTCATGAGTACATATTCAGGAGTAAAGAAACTTATAACTTATGAACGAAGAATCACGGCAATTTAAATCTTCTATAAGCCCTGGTAAACCTTGGCTAATAATCCTACTTTTCCTTAATGGTATAATCTATGGAATGCACTTTATAGCCAATCAGTGGGCTGTGGATAGTGGAGTTCCTGTTTTTTCCTATATTTTTTGGTACTCCCTAATTTCAGGCGCATTATTACTTTTTTTATGTATCTGTTTACGTGAGTTTCCAAGAATAGGATTTAAGAGCTTATTAGTATTTTTAGTGATGGGCACCACTGGAATTGCAGCACCATTAGCATTACTAACCTTCTCCGCCTCAAAACTACCAGCGGGTGTTATTGGACTTGTTGTAGTAATGTCACCTGTTTTTACCTATATCTTCTCAACATTACTGAAAATTGAACAATTTGCTTGGATTAGGGTAATAGGAATACTTATTGGTTTTGGGAGTGTCTTACTTGTATATTTACCAGATACCAGTCTTCCAGACCCTTCCATGGCTAGTTGGCTTTTAGTTGCTCTTTTAGCTCCAATATGTTTTGCAGCTACCAATGTTTTTGCAGCAATTATAAGGCCTCCCCGAGTATCTTCATTAGCACTTTCGTCAGGTATTTTGTTAGGCGGTGCCTTAATTATGCTCCCTATAATGCTTATTTCTGGCGACTTATGGGTTCCTCCGGCACAAATAATGCTTGGTAATTATGCCCTTATCACAGCAGTTTTGATAAATTTGACAATATGGTGGATGTTTCTTGAAATTGTACGTAATGCTGGTCCAGTCTTTTTTACACCTTCTAATTACGTGATCGTGCTATCAAGTATTGGTTGGGGGGTGGTAATTTTTGGAGAAAAACCAAGTATTTTCATATGGGGGGCAGTTGTTTTGATGTTTTTAGGGGTATTTTTAGTAAACTATGGACAATTTAAGAAAAAATCTTAATAGAAAAAAGAAAAATAGAGTATTAATTCATAAAATTTGTAAAAAAATCTATATAGCGTAAAAAATGTCTCTTGTTTGTTTGCGCATACAATGACAATCTTATTAACAATTATTACTAAACTCACTTTTGCTTATACAAGAGTGAAAGGAAATATTAACAATGTAGATCTGAGAAGATCTATAATGGAGGGAGACTGGGTGATGTCTATTAAAAAGACATTTAGTAGTCTATTAAAGGCTACAGCAGTTTTCGCTATCTTAGTCGGCACATATATGTCGGTAGATAAAGCGGAGGCAGGCAAGGACACAATGGTCATAGCCATTGGTGGTTTGCCACAGGGTATTGACCTAGATAAACACGTAAGCCCTACAACCTGGAGTATGGGTGCGCAGGTCATGGAAGACGGAATGAGCTGGGAATGGGTCGACTTTCCCTTCAAAACTGGAGACGGTTGGGATCCTTCAACTATTTCGGGTTTTGCATATCCTGATTATTTCGGAGCACAAAAACTAGTGCCAGGAATTATTGAAAAATGTGATTTAGATGCAGACGGAAAACGCGCTGTATATCATCTTCGTAAGGGTGTAATCTCCCCATGGGGAAACGAGTTTACAGCTGACGATATGCTATGGAGAATTGAGCGTGGCAAGGCTACAGGAGCAATAAACAATTTCTTGGAGTTTCTACTTAACTTGCCAGGTCAGACCATTAACCCCCCTGAATCTGGTGGGTATGCAAAAATAGATAGTCATACCGTAGAAATTACATCTTCCGCTGGAATGCCTTTAGCTTGTAAGCGGTTTACAAACTATTATGATGCTTTTCTAGATTCAACAGAGGTTATGAAACACGCAACTGAGGACGATCCTTGGGCTGATAAATGGGTTGCTACTAACGGCGGTGGATTTGGAGCTTATAAAATTACAGAATGGTCTCCTGGAAAACGCGTTGTTATGGAGTCTAATGAGCAATACTGGCGCGGAGCTCCGGAAATTAAGAAGATTATATATCTCGTAGTTCCAGAATCAGCAAATCGTGTTGCCTTATTACAGCAAGGTAAAGTTCATATGGCTGAAGGTCTAACTCCTGATGAAATTTTGTCACTAGATTCTTCAGACAAAGCTCGGGGTGTTGCAGTACGTGGAAACCAGTCAATGTGGGTAGTTATTAATAATACCTTACCACCTTATGATAACGTTAAAGTTCGTAGGGCTATTAACCACTTGATCGACCGTAAAGCAATTGCTGGTAATATTTATCACGGGATGATGAATGTTTGGCAGGGTGTTATGCCTAGCACATATCCTGGATATGATGAATGGTTGAAGTATGACTATAATATAGAGAAGGCTAAAGCTCTGCTTGCTGAGGCTGGATTTGCTGACGGGTTCGATGCCGAATTTGCATTTAGCGCAGCTGAAGCAACACAAGAGTCCATAGCTATATTGTTACAGAGTGCTTTTAAGGCAGCTGGTATTAACCTAACACTTAAAAAACTACCAGTTGCAGCCCATTCAGACCTTATCATGAGTAAAAAGGCTTCTTTGGGTCTCTGGACAGATATGCCTATTCAACCAGATATTAACTATGCATTAAAGTTGGTTTGGCCAACAAATGCTTTGGTTAATTATCATAACTTCAGTGATGAGAAGGTGGATGCAACACTCAAGAAGTGTGAAGGTGTTGTTGATCCAGCAGCTCGGATCGAATGTCATGCTGGGATTCAGGAGCACATACATGATCTTGCTCCACTAGGATGGATTGGTGAGCAGTATTTTGCTGTAGGCTTATCCAGAGCAGTCAGCGGCTTCCGTTGGTATACAACTCAGTATTATCACGTTAATGAAATGTCTATTGCGGAATAATTTTTTTCGTTATTAGACGCAAAAATTAGTGCAGTGGCGGCGTACAATATGTACGCCGCTATTCCACTCTAACCTGGTTGGCATTTATGCGCATACTTCTATACATTGGGCGCCGCTTACTATTTTTGATACCGCAAGTGCTCTTAATATCCTTTATTACTTTTGCGCTAGTACGCATGTTGCCAGGCAACCCTGCTCGCATGTCATTGGGTCCGCTTGCCCCTGAGTCAGCCATTGAGGCTTTAAACGCAAAACTATTTTATGATAGACCAATTCCTGAACAATATTGGATTTGGTTACAAAATATCTTTACTGACTTTGATTTAGGAGAATCTTGGGTCAATGGGTCGATGGTCATTGATGATATGGTTCAGCGTATCCCTGTTACCCTAGAGATTATGGTTCTTGCGCTCATTATGGTGGCAATAATCCTAGTTCCATTGGCGATTGTCACCGCTGCAAAAACAAAAAATCGTATAGTAGTATTTTTCCAAAATATTACATTTGGATATGGTATGCTCGCTGGTGCTTTACCAGATTTTCTCTTAGGACTGCTCTTAATTTTCATCTTTTTTACCAATGCCGGAATTATGCCAGGACCAGAAGGTCGATTGGGAATCCTAGAGTTTGAACCTCCGTTTGTGACGGGGTCAATTTTGCTTGATTCAATTTTTGCAGGTGATTGGGAGCTTTTTTGGAGCGGAGCATGGCACCTAGCAATGCCAGTATTTACCTTAGCATTTGTCTATGGGGCTCCGATTTTTAAAATGTTGAGAAGTCAGATGGAGGGAGCACTCCAATCTGATTATACAACATATGGAGAAGCTATAGGTTTGAAATCTAGAACTATTTTTGTACGCGCTGCCAGAGTTGCATCTGGACCTACTCTGGTAATCACTGGAGTTGTAGTTATGTTTTTATTAGGTGGAGCAGTTTTAGTTGAAACAGTTTTTAACCTGAGTGGTTTAGGGCAATATGCAGTGCAGGCTATTGTGACTGCAGACTATGCACCCATTCAGGCCTTCGTATCTTTCGCAGCTATTTTTACAATGTTAGTCTATCTTGCAGTTGATCTTGCGCATTTTGCTATGGATCCAAGGATCAAGATAGGCGGCACAGACACGTGATGTATTTGCTATGTGGCTTCGCTTAAAAGTAACTCTTAGAGATTTGCCTAAATGGCAGATGGCTGTAATAATTATGTGGCTTGGGTTTATATTCCTAACCATTTTTGGTCCCTATATTGCTCCCTTTCCAACAGAGACAGCGGATCCAACTAATCGACTTGTTCCCCCTGGAGGAACGCATTGGTTTGGCACGGATGAGAATGGAATTGACATATTTTCTAGGGTATTAGCTGCTCCTAGAACAGATATTGTTATTGCCGTCGTTGCTACAGCATTGTCAGTATTAATAGGCTCTCCACTCGGCGTTATTGTGGCACTTTATGAGAGCCGAAGGGGGGCAATTTCAACTGCTGGAGCCGATATTTTCATGAGGTTGTTAGAAGTTATTCAGTCGTTTCCAGTATTTGTATTTGCCATGGTTTTAGTTGCAGTATTTAGCGGAAGCCTTGTAAATATTATAATAGCCATAGCTTTTGTGAACATGCCAGTCTTTGTACGTCTAGTGAGGTCTGAAGTTCTGTCTCTTGTACAAAGACCTTTTTCTGAAGCCGCTCGAGCAGTTGGCAATACAGAAATGAGGCTCGGTTTTAAACATATACTTCCAAATGCAACACCTACGGTTGTTGTCCAGGTTTCTGTAACAGTTGGTTTTGCTATACTTTTGACAGCTGGATTAAGTTTTGTTGGAGCTGGTGTTAAGCCTCCAACTCCAGAATTAGGTGCCATGATAGCAAGTGGATCTAAATATTTGATAATTGGGCAATGGTGGCCTGCACTATTTCCAGGAGTTGCATTGGGATTAATTGTTTTTTCTTTTGGGATTGTTGGAGAAGTCATAAATAAGGTTTTAGACCCTAGAGTTGTTAGAGATGGGAGTGATCGACGACGTAAATTATCTGTTGAAAAAACCTCTAGTAGTAATCTTTCAGATAATATTCCTTTACAAGTTATGTCTACTGCAGAGAAACCTATTTTAGAGGTTAACAATATTTCTGTTAAGGCAGGTGGAAATGATGATCAAGGTATTCTAAATGATGTGAGTTTTTCCATAGGTCCAGGAGAAAGTGTTGCTATAGTTGGTGAATCAGGTGCAGGTAAGACAATACTTCTTAAAGCAGTTCTTAAACTATTGCCTTTTCCTCTTGAAATTCATACTGGCTCAGTCAAATTTGAGTCTAGTGATCTTTTAGCTATGGACCGAGAAAAAATTAGACCAATGCGCTCTCGGGAGATAGCTGCAATTCTTCCAAATGCAAAATCACAGTTGCATCCTCTCACAAATGTTGGAGATATGATAATTACTGCTTTGCAGGCTCACGAAAAAATTAAGAAAAAAGAAGCGGAGAAGCGAGCAATACAGTTACTAACGGTAGTAGGTATAACTGATCCAGAAAGCAGGTTAAAGGCTTACCCACACGAATTAAGCGGTGGTATGGCACAGCGTATATGTTTAGCTATATCATTAATGTATAAACCAAAAATATTAGTTGCAGACGAACCAACAGCAGGGCTGGATGTAACTATCCAGCGACAGGTCTTAGATCTAACAGCTAACCTTGCTAAGGAATCTAATACAGCAAGGTTAATAATAACTGGCGACCTAGGTATTGCTGCCCACTACTGTGATCGAGTTGCTGTTATGCAAGCAGGAAAAATAGTTGAGGCTAATTTTACGAAGGAATTGTTTGCAAATCCTAAGCATCCACACACCAAACGCTTACTTGGCTCAGTTCAGTCTTAAGAGTAAGCAAATAGAAAGTTACATACTGGATCTTATTTTTTCTGTTTCTTTAATATCGACTTCAAGATTGTCATCTTGTCTAGATCCTTTGAGGGCT
>MDSW01018912.1_pt1 | contig 11889 bp, 10 predicted proteins | sample 811171 | NCBI WGS metagenome assembly MDSW01 (sample SAMN05326641, study PRJNA326480) | marine metagenome | isolation source: seawater | place: Atlantic Ocean: North West | collected 2012
CGGTGGGCTGGAGGAGGCGATGCGATCCATCGCACTGGGCCGTCGAGGCCGAGGTGTTCTGGTCGTTCTCTCTGATTTTCTGGAGCCGGATGGGTATGACGCAGGTCTGCGGTACGTCACCGGCGGGGGAGATGACGTGTTCTGTGTGCAGGTTCTGGCGCCCGACGAACTCGACCCCGCTTCCCGTGGCTTGTCCGGAGATGTTCGCCTGAGGGATCTTGAGACCGGAGCCGATTGCGAGATCACCGTGACGCCCGCTCTGCTGCGAACCTATCGAGAGCGACTGGATGCCTTCTGCACGGGCTTGCGTGAATGGTGCAGTCGAAGAGGCATCGGCCACCTGGCCATCGGAACAGATGTCGACATGGAAGTCCTGCTGGTCGAGTACCTGCGTCGACAGGGGCTGCTTCAATGAGCCTGCTCACACCCTGGTCCGGTTTCTTTCTCCTTCTGGGTGTGGTCCCACCTCTGTTGCTGCTCTATTTCCTCAAGCTCCGTCGCAAGACGCTTCCGGTATCAAGCACCCTCTTGTGGTTCTCATCAACGGCGGATCTTCAGGCGAATTCCCCTTTCCAGAGATTGCGTCGCAACATCCTTCTTCTGCTCCAGTTGATCATTCTGTTGTTGCTGGTGCTGGCCATCATGCAGCCCCGGATGGAAGGTCCGCGCGGCGCCGGTGGTCGCACCGTCTTGCTGATCGACCGTTCCGGTTCGATGACTGCCACCGATGAATCCCTCTCGGGTCTGAGCAGACTGGAGGAGGCGTTGGAGGAGGCACGAACAACCGTCGATCGCCTGCATCCCGGCGGTCTCTTCGCATCAGGGGACGGGGAGACGATGATCATTTCCTTCGGGGAGTCCGCTGAAATCGTTCAGCCGTTCACGAACTCAAGGGCGCAGTTGCTGGCGGCCATCGATCGGATCGAACCCTCGCATGGAACAAGTCGGCTGACCGAGGCGCTTCAACTTGCCCGCGTCTATTCGATCAACACGGATCCCGACAATCCGGATACACCTGCAATCGTGCCCGCGCATCTGGAGTTGTTCAGTGACGGACGGTTGATCGATCTGGATGGACAGGTGCTTCGTGGAGAGACCCTGACCTTCCATCGGATCGGTGACGACCAGTCGGCGAACCTGTCTGTCCTGCAGCTTGCTGCCGATCGGCCATGGGAATCACCCGCGGAGATCGAAGTGTTCTGCTCGCTGGGCAATTTCTCAGGGCAGGCGCGTCGTGTCGACGTCCAGCTTTCGGTTGATGGTGTCGTGCGATCGATTCAGGAAGTCGAGATTTCCGCCGCTCAGGACAATCTTCCCGGTCGTCGAAGTCTCGTGTTCACACCGTTCAGGTTGTCTCGTGGTGCCGTGATCGAGGTGGCGTTGCTGGGTGATGATGCCTTGTCTACGGATGACACGGCCGTCCTGATCGTGCCGCCTCCACGCCAGCTCGAGGTTCTGCTTGTCAGCGAAGACCGTCAACTCATGTCGAGATTGCTGGGTGGCTTCGGACTTTCGAAACTGGACGTCATGACACCGGGGCAATGGTCACAACGGGATCCATTGGAAACCTGGGATGTCGTCGTGTTCGAGGGATCATCGCCGGACATGACTGCTCGCATGCCGACCTTGACACTGGGTTCGAGTCCTTCCAGTGATCTACTCAAGGTGTACGGTCGTCAAGACGAATCACAGGTCGCGCTGCAGGCCATGGAATCGCATCCTGTGATGGAGCATGTCGATGTCAACTCGCTCTTTGTCCAGGAATCAGATTCGATTCAGCCTTCCGAATCAGTCGAAGTCCTGCTGGAAGGTGATCGGTCACCACTGGTACTGAGCTGGGAGGAGAACGGATCCGTTCATGTTCATGTGGCGTTCGATCCAATCCAGTCGACGTGGCCCTACGATCCGAGCTTCGTGGCCTTTCTGTACAACGCGATCGACTGGCTGGGGCACAGCAACGAGGCGTTGGTCCAGCAGCAGTCGATGCCGGGCTCGATGCTCAATGTGAGAGTGGCCGCAGGTGGTCAGGAGGCCCGGTGGATTCGTCCAGATGGCTCCAGTCGTCTGGTGGTTGCAGATGCCGAGGGTCTGGTCAGCCTCGGACCCGTGGACCTTTCCGGTCTTCATGTGCTCCGGACGGATGGGGATGAGGGCTTGTCCATGAAGAGATCCGTGTTGTTTCCCTCCATTCACGAATCCGGCATTCGTCCTGCCGATTCGATCACGCTCGGGCAGGAATCCGTCGTGGCAACGTCTGGTGCGGCGAGAGGCTACGTGCCGTTGTGGCCCTGGGCGATCGGTGCATCTCTTTTGATCCTCATGCTGGAATGGTGGATCTGGAGCAGTCGGATGGGGGGCCGCCGAATGCCCGTGAAGTCGATCACGGCCGCCTCGCCCTGAAGGACGATCATCCGGTCCTCATCAGCTTGATGAGCTACAGTGCTCCATTCGATCCGAGGAGAAACCATGGCTTCGATTGACGAACGCATTGCCCAGTATGAGAACATGGCCCAGGCCGATCCTGAGAATGAGATGGCCCACTTCAGTCTCGGTTCGGCATACCTGAAGGCCGGTCGACCGGCGGAGGCTGCAGTCAGCCTCGAGAAATGTGTCGAGCTGAACCCGGACATGAGCAAGGCCTGGCAACTCTGTGGTCAGGCGCTCATCGACGCTGGCTGGTCGGACAAGGCCGTGGTCACACTGCAGCGTGGGTATGAGGTTGCCGCATCCAAGGGTGATCTGCTGCCACGGGATGCCATCGCGGATCTCCTTCGCAGCATCGGTCGGGAACCACCAGAGATCGAAGGGGCGGACACGGCCGCAGTCGAGGCACCGGATGGCTCATTCATCTGCAGACAGACCGGTCGAGCCGGGTCCCCCATGGATGGTCCGCCATTCAAGGGCGTCGTCGGTGAGTGGATTGGCGAGAACATCTCCATGGAGACCTGGCAGGAATGGATCGGTCAGGGAACCAAGGTGATCAACGAATTGCGACTTGATCTCTCCCGAGATGAGGATTCCGCCACCTACGACCAGCACATGCATGAGTTTCTCGGGGTTCCCGATGAAATCACGGCATCCAGCTGATTCTGCCCCAGCACGTATCATGTCAAGCCATGCCCCGAATGGCTGTCACACTTGCCGGTGTTGAACTCCCAGGCCCGTTGGTCGCGGCGGCTGGTGCAGCTGGTAACGGACCTGAGATTCTTGAAGTCGTCCCTCGCGGTACCTTCGGTGCCGTCACGACCAAGTCCATCACGCCTGAACCTCGAGCAGGGCACCCACCCTGGCGTCTTGTGGAACTGCCAACCGGGATGCTCAATGCGGTCGGTCTTGCCAATCCGGGTCTCGAGCAGTTCATGGAGTCGGTCGTTCCTCGACTGGCACAATCCGATGCGACCTTCATCGGATCCATTGCAGGACATTCCATCGAAGACTATGTCGAAGTCGCCAAGGCCTTCGATTCCGTCGAGCACCTGCCACTGGTCGAGGCCAACATGTCCTGTCCGAACACCGGAACGGGCAGGCAGTTCACGGATGAACCGGCGGCCATGCGTGATGCTGTCCAGGCGATCAAGTCGAGCTTGGAACAGACACCATTGTTCGTGAAGCTTCCATTGGAGACCACCTCCGGTTACCCATTGGCCCAGGCGGCAATCGATGGCGGTGCCGATGGCCTGACATTCCTCAACACCATTCCCGCAATGGCGATTGATGTCGATACCAGGCGACCACGACTTGCCAATACGTCCGGTGGTCTCAGTGGTCCGGCCATCCACCATCTTGCAGTCCGCATGATTGCCGGTGTTCGACAGACTGTCACCGGTGGCGAATCACTTCCAATCATCGGACTCGGTGGTGTGACTCGGTGGGAACATGCCGCCGAAATGATTCTCGCGGGGGCGACCGGGATCGGATTGGCAACGGCGTTGTATGTGGATCCGAGAATCGCCAGGCGTGTCCATCGGGGTCTGGAGCGATGGGTTCGTGCTCAGGGCGTCGGTTCACTCAGCGATCTGGTCGGCGCAGTTGAATCCGATCCCATCGAACCGGATTGAGTCAGTACAAGCGAACGAAAGGCTTCGCCTCTCGCTTCAAAATGATCGTACTGATCCCATGAGGCACAGCCCGGACTCAGAAGGAGCAGGTCATCCGGCTTCATTCGATGGACTGCCTGTTCGACGGCGGTTGCCAGATCGCCACATGAGACCGCGTGTCCCGTGGCCTCGGCGGCGAGTCCCGGTCCGGTCGTCCCGATGGTGTAGAGCCCACCGAGTCTTGAACCCAGACGGGCAATCGCTTCGAGTGAGACACCCTTGTCATAGCCACCGGCGATCAAATGGACTCGGGAGGTGCGTGGCGCAAAGGCCTCGACGGCAAGCACCGTCGCTTCCGGAGTGGTTGATTTGGAATCGTTGAAGAACCGACCCTCATCGCCTACGGCTTCGAGGCGATGTGGCAGTCCAGCGAAATCCGACAGGGCTTCAGCGGCACGACCGGGTGACAGACCGGTTGCTCTCGCGACGGTCATGACGGCCAGAAGGGCGTTCGTCTGATTGTGACTGCCCGGTATCCGGATCGGAATCGGGGTAGCTCGTTTGGAGATGTGATCTCCACGGATGACGAGATCCTGATCCAGCTGCCATCGAGTGATGTTGTCCTTGCACTGTCTGTAGTGTGATTCGGAGCCATGCCAGTCGAGGTGGTTCGGAGCGATGTTCGTGATCACAGCCGTTCCCGGTGACCAGCCGGATTCACCATGAACCTCCCCAAGCCAGTAGAGCATCGCACTGGAGAGTTCCAGAACAATCCATGTGGTCGGCTCCACATCCGCGATCGACGGCAGAAGGCTGCCACCGATGTTGCCTCCGAGGATCGATCGGGATCCGGTCCGTGTGAGAACATGGTGAATCATCGACGCCGTCGTGGACTTGCCATTCGTACCCGTGACGCCGATCACTCTGGTGCGATCAAGTCGTTCAACGAGGAGTCTGATCTCGGTCGAGATCGGGATTCCATGGGCTGCCGCACTCTGCAGATAGGGATTGTCCCAGGGCATCGGGACGGCCGGATTGGCGATCACGAGATCGGTGTCAGTGAAGTCGTTGACATCATGGCCGCCCAGAGCCAGTCGGACCCGCTTCCTGTCGATGTCGGGTCGAAGGGATGCCAGGGCTTCGGTGAGTGACGCCTCGGTGGCCATGTCGGTCACACAGACCTCGCATCCCTGCTCGAGAAGCCATCGCGTCACCCCGAGGCCGCCTCCAAATCGACCCAGACCCATCACCGTGCATCGCTTGGCTTCCAGCGGATTCATGTCATGAGTGTATGACGGCTTGGACGGCTCTGGATTACCATCCCCTGCGAATACCTGCTTGAATGCGATGTCCGATTCGTTCAATCGGACACGAGCAGGGCCCTCCAGGCACATCTCCCGATGACAGAACAGAATCAAAGCCCGGGACATCCTGAACCGGTTCCACCACCACCCGTGAAGTTCCGTCCTCGTCTCTCGAGCATGGCGATCCTGGCCATGGTCATTGCCTGCCTCCCGTGCCCGCCGGTGAGCCTCCTGGGCTCGGTGATCGGACTGATGGCGATTGGTCGTATACGCCAGGCCGATGGCAAGCTCCGGGGGCTGACTCTCGCGAAGATTTCCATCGTCGTCGGCATTCTGATGAGCGTGAGCAGTCTGTTCCTGTTGACGAGCCTGCGGGACTACCTGGAAGACGGGCAGCGGAAGGCGATCTCGGAGTCCGTGCAGATTTTCCTCACGGAATCGCTCAACGACAATGCTTCAGGGGCGCTCTCCCATTGGGAATTGAAAGAGTCGCCTGTGCACGTCGAGGATGTCGTGGCCTTCGCGACCGTCGTCCATGATCGTCTTGGATCCTTGAAGTCGCTTCAGATCGGCAAGATCGATCCAGCCAAGGATGTTTCGATGCTGCAGCCTCGGCTCGATGCCTGGTTGATTCTGGAGTTCGATCAGGGGACCCGCAATGCCTCTTGCCAGTTCGTCCTGGTTCCCGTTCTGGGAAGCATGAGTTTCGGCACCAGAATCACGTCGCTCAAGATCGAGGATCCTGATGGGGGGCTGATCATTCCAGTGGAGGATGGCCTTCCAGTGGAGACGCCACCAGTCGAAACCGGCGATTCAAACGATGATGAGGTGTCCTCGTGACGACTCAACAACGACCACTTCCCTGGAGCCCCTGGGCGCTGATCGGACTGGCGTGTTCGGTGGGACTCTGCCCGGTCGTGACGATGCTGGGTGTCGTCTTCGGCATCTTCGCGCTTCGCGATATCCAGCGTGGTCAAAGACGTGGTCGTGGAGTCGCCATTGCGGCCATCTTCATCGGGCTGGTCTTCACGCCGACAACAACGATGGCCCTGTTCTGGTGGAACACCAAGGTGCGTGATCCGATGTTGCAGGGGCCCGTGGAAGCCATCAAGGCGGGCCAGGCCGGCAATCTCGATCTCTTCCGGGAGGGGTTCATCGAGGGCTCGGGCAGTGGGTCCGATGCCCAGCAGTTCCTGCAGAGGCTGGGTGACCAGTATGGAACGCTTGTGGCCATCCGGCAGGATCCCGATCGTGAGGCTTCCTGGGCACCCGAGGGCTGGGCCATTTCGGTACCCTACATTCTGGAATTCACCCGGGAATCGGTTCCCGGAAGGGCTCGATTCGTGATCCTCGATCCCCGGAATGGCCAGGAAGGACTGGTCTTTCGATTTGCCTGGATCCGAGTCGGAGAGTCTGCTCCATTGACCTATCCGCCCGGCGCCGAGACGGACATGGAGACAGCAACTGGGGTTGAAGATGCCCGATAGTGGGGAGCATGTCATCCAGATCGAGAATCTCGTCAAGAGGTTCGGTAATCAGACCGTGCTTGATGGAATCAATCTCGATGTCAAGGCTGGGGAAACCATGGTGATCATGGGTGGCTCCGGCTGTGGCAAATCAACACTGCTCAGGCACATGGTGGGTTCGCTTCATCCAGAAGAGGGGAAGGTCAGGCTGTTTGGTGAGGTTCTCGCCGAGATGTCCGAGGAACAGCTCGACGATACTCGAAAGAAGTTCGGGATCCTCTTCCAGTCAGGCGCTCTGTTCCAGTCGCTCTCGGTCGGGGACAACGTCGCTCTGATTCTCGAGGAACACACCGATCTGGACGCGGCGATCATCGATTTCATGGTCAAGATCAAGCTTGAGCTGGTCGACCTGCGAGAAGCCGCGCACAAGTTTCCTGCGCAGATCAGCGGTGGCATGAAGAAGCGTGCGGGGCTGGCCCGGGCCTTGGCATTGGACCCCAAGATCCTGTTCTACGATGAGCCCAGCGCCGGACTCGATCCGGTGACCTCCGCAGCCATCGATCGTCTGATCATCGATCTGACCAACAAGCTTGGTGTAGCAAGCGTCGTCGTGACACACGAGATGGATTCGGCCTTCGCCATTGCCGATCGAATGGCCATGCTTCACAAGGGACGTGTCCTGATGCTCGATACCCGTGAAGCCTTCGAGCACATCCGTGACTGGCCGTTCGATCGAATCAACGAGCTGGATGAGAATCAGCAGCTGATCCGCCAGTTCCTTCGTGGTGATGCCGAGGGGCCCCTGACCGAGGACGCCACAGGTGACAGCAGCTACGCTGCCGACCTGCTCGGAATCGACAACAGCAAACTGACGGGTGGTCGTTCCATTCAGACGACACGGCGTGTTCCCATGCCGGGAAGAACGCGTGGCTTCTTCAAGCGATTGATTTCTCGAACATCCCATGACAGCACCAAGAGTGGACGGGACAAGCAATGAGCAACGAATCTCTCAGACAGGCGAACAATGTCAAGGCTGGCATCTTCGTCACCATCTCACTGGTCATCGCATTGATTGTGATCTTCCTGCTTGGAGATCTCTGGACGCTGTTCTTCGGCTCGCCAACGACCAGTTACGCCACGAGCTACACCGTGAGAGATGGGGTGTCCTACCTCCAGACGGGCTCCGATGTTCGAATCGGCGGCATCAAGCTCGGAACCGTCGACTCGGTTGTTCTGGATGAATCAACCACGGACATCGATCGCAAGATCGACGTGACCTTCTCGATACCGACCACGATTCCGCTCTATTCCAATGCCATCGCCACCATCCAGAGCGGTCTCATCAGTGCCGACTCCTACATTGCCATTTCATCACTTGGATATGACGAGGCCAATCAGCCTGAGGATCAGGAGGGACCTCCTGGCAAGCGACTCGAGGCTGGGGGGTATTTCACCGGCAAGGGGTCCGCAGGGATGCTCGGATCACTCGTGGGTGCTCGCAGCTCGGACAACATCGAAGTCTTCCTTGCGAACATCGCCACGCTCTCAGGACGATTCACACAGGACGGCTATGTTCTGAAATGGGTACTCGGCGCGCCGAGCGCCGTTGAGATCCAGGACGTCGTACAGAACGTGGATCGCTTCGTTCAGGATTTCAGAGACAACTGGGATTCCGCCTGGTCGGATGAGATTTCGTCGATTCTCGACAATCTGGATTCATCCATGACCGGTATCGATGAAATCATCGTCGAGAACAAGGCGTCCTTCGACGAGATCGTCGAGAACGTTCGTTCGGTAACGGCCGAAGCGGACTCCAACTGGAAGCCGCAGTTGACCGCAATCTTCGCAGATGGCAGAACGACTCTTGAGAACGTGGATTCCGTCGTCGCGGATTTCCGTCGTCGTTCGCCACTCCTGTTCGACAATCTCGGCGATACCCTCGCACAATTGAACGTGGCTTCACAGCAGTTGAACCGAGCCATTGCGGAAGTGTCCGCCAATCCATGGAGGCTTCTGTACAGGCCGACCGACAAGGAGTATTCCAATGAGCTTCTCTACGAAGCTGCACGGAACTTCTCGTTTGGAGCTTCGGATCTCAAGTCGGCTGCGGGATCGATGCAGCGACTTCTGGATGCCCGTGGTGATCAGCTTGGTGCCGATGACGAGGATCTCCTGCTGATCCGTCGAAATCTGGTGGAAAGCTTCCAGCGGTACGAGCGTGCTCAGCAGCAGCTGATGGACATCCTGCGGGGTGATGATGCGACCGATTCATCTTCCGCAGGTTCCGGAGGGTCGTGAACGGCCCGCATCGAATTGAATCGCTCGACGACCCGCGAATCGATGCTTTTCGTGACGTCCGGGATCGAGATCTCCGTGGTCGAGACGGGCTCTTCATGGCCGAGTCCGAGCTGGTCGTCAGGCGTCTGATCCGTCAGCCGGATCGATTGCATGCATTGCTGCTGTCACCTGAGAAACTGGATCGTCTGCGTGACGAACTGGTTGTGCTGCCTGAGTCCGTCCCGGTGTTCGTTGCCGATCTCGAGCAGATCGGCATGATCGCGGGGTTCCATGTCCATCGAGGGGTTCTGGCGACGGGTCATCGTCCATCACGCCGCGATCTTCAGGTCGAACAGGTCATGAACACGATCGATGAGGATCATGCCTGTACGTTGCTGCTGGCGCGCGGCTTGACGAATGTGGACAACATGGGTGCATTATTCCGGAATGCAGCTGCCTTCGGAGTGGATGCGATCATTCTCGATGAAGCTTGCTGCGATCCCCTGTACAGGAAATCCATCCGGGTCTCGATGGGTCATGCGCTGTCCATTCCCTGGGCGATCGCCGATGACTGGATCCCGACACTGGACATGTTGCGATCTCGATGGGGAATCTGTCTGGCGGCTGCCGAGTGCACTGGTCAAAGCATTCCTGCAGATGAGATGAACCTGCCTGCACGCTCAGGAATGGTGCTGGGCTCAGAGGGGCCAGGACTGGATCAGGACACCATCGCGGCCTGTGACCGCGTGGTCGAGATCCCGATGGCAGCGGGCGTACCGTCACTCAATGTGGCAACCGCATCCGCGATTCTGCTCTGGGAGCGATGTCGTCAGCGGCAGATCGACGGTGACGCTTCAAGTCGCTGAAGATGTTCGAGTCGATTCAGTCTTGGGTGTCTCGGCCGTGTCCTCGGCATCCGCATTGAATCGCTCGATGTCGGCCCCCAGTGAATTCAGCTGAAGCTCCAGATCCTTGTAGCCTCGATCCAGATGATAGATCCTGCTGACAGTGGTCGTGCCTTCTGCGGCAAGCCCTGCCAGCACGAGGCTGGCGGAACCTCTGAGATCACTGGCCATGACCGGTGCGCCAACCAGTCGATTGACACCTTGGACCACGACGGTTCCACCCTGTCGGTAGAGCTGTGCACCCATTCTGGTCAGTTCGGACACATGCAGGAATCGGTCGGGGAAGATCTTCTCGGTCACGATGCTGTTGCCATCCGCGAAACACAGAAGCGTCATCATCTGGGCCTGGAGGTCTGTCGGGAAGCCGGGGTAGGGCTGGGTCGTGAACAGTACAGGCTTCAGTCGACGTTCACTCGTGACCTTGATGGTGCATCGTCCGGGTGGTTCCAGCTCATCGAGCCTCTGGACTCTGACGCCTGTGGCCTGCAGTCGATCCACGACTGCCAGCAGGTGATCGAGCGGGAAATCCTCCAGCGTGACATCGCCATTCGTGATCGCCGAGGCAATCGCAAGCGTTCCTGCCACGATCCTGTCAGGCATGACCCTGTGGTCACAGCCGGAGAGCTCGGTGCACCCTCGTATGGTGATGCGGGGCGTTCCGGCTCCGGTAATGGATGCGCCCATGCTGTTGAGCATGACGGCGAGATCCGAGATCTCGGGTTCGCATGCGGCCGATTCAATGACGGTGACACCTTCTGCAAGCGTCGCCGCGCACATCACGTTGGCGGTTCCAAGGACAGTCGATCCGAACGGCCCTCCGAGAAACACGGTGTTGCCCCGGAGTCGATCCGCTCTGGCGATGATGTCTCCGCCATCCAGTTCGATCCTGGCCCCCAGCGCCTCGAGGCCACGAAGATGAAGATCCACGGGTCGATCTCCGATGGCGCATCCACCGGGCATGGCAACACGTGCCTGGCCATATCTGGCCAGCAGTGGTCCCAGTACGCAGATGCTGGCTCGCATTGTCCTCACGATGTCATAGCGTGCATGCCAGGAGCCATCATCCGATGTGACCATGCGGAGATCCTGGCCGTCACGTTCGATCTGGCAGCCCAGCTCGGCCATCAGCCGTGCCATGTTGTCGATATCCGACAGCGCGGGCAGGCCGCGCAACTGGACCGGGCCTTTTGCCATCAGTGCGGCGGCCATTTCCGGAAGGGCCGCATTCTTCGAACCATCCACTCGAATCCGGCCGTTCAATCGTGTTCCGCCGGTGATCCTGAAGGCATCCATTCGCTTCGTCTCAATCCTTGGAGTTGTGGTCAAAGATCAGTGGGGGGAGCCCCCATGGTGGGCCGTTCCAACTCCATCTGGAGGGCCACCGGAACCGATCCTACCGCGTTCCTTCTCGGGGTGCGCAGCATCAGGCATGTCTTGTCCACCCTGCCGTTACAACCCGCAACGCATGGGACTTCTTTCATTGCTTCGGCAAGACCGGGCACATATCTGAAGTCGGTGAATCGTAGCTTCTGGTATTCCCCTGACTCTTTTCCGCCTATTCCAAGGAGGATGCCCCATGAATCCTGCTCTCACATCGTGTCTTGCCGTCTCGGTCCTCATTCCGCTTGAATTCTGCCTGGTTTCGGCCCTGGTGGCTGAAGATCCTCCGCCAGCGACCCTCGAATTGACGGGCGTGGTTCGTGATTTCAAGGAACGCTCCGTTCAGGGCGGGCATCCGGACTTTGAGCGGCAGCCTGATGGAGGATTCAAGCACTACTGCGGCAATATCGCTGAGGAACTTGGAGCGGACGGACGACCGGTCTACACCGGCGAGGGGTACTACGTTCGACGTCAATGGAAGGACGCTTCAGGCAAGCCCATCTGCTGGACGGTCTATGAC
>MDSW01040579.1_pt1 | contig 11888 bp, 19 predicted proteins | sample 811171 | NCBI WGS metagenome assembly MDSW01 (sample SAMN05326641, study PRJNA326480) | marine metagenome | isolation source: seawater | place: Atlantic Ocean: North West | collected 2012
CCTGTACCACCCATAAGCCCTGCACCTGCATTTAGAGAGTTAGTACCTGTGTTTGCTAATGCACCAGAACCTAAATCAAATCCCATGCCATCAAGACCAAACCCAGAGCCAAGTCCATCTGCACCACCAAAGAATCCCCCACTAACACCACCAATAGCGGCTGCTTTTAAAGGGTCTCTACCTTGAGCTAAAGCTAATGCTGCACCTATTCCCATTCCTGCTAATACTGGAGCACCCATTATTTACCTCCTCCACTAGAAGAACCTGTTGTAGTTTGATTTATTGGAGCAGGAGCACCATAAGCGGCTGATAGATAACTTTCTAATTTACTGTATGGTTTGTTTTGCTCAAACTCAAACCTACCAATATCTGCATTTAATATATCTTTATCGTACTGTTCTTGTGTTTGACCAATTTTAGCTAGTTGATTTATGTCTGAATAATCTGCCATAGCCATTTGTGGAGCTGATGCAATAGCTGCATCTTGCCTTGCTCTTTCTGCACCAAAGTTACTGTAAGCTAATTCTGCTGCTCTGTTAGTTAAAGAATTTGCTAAATTTTCTGTTGCTGTACTTTCTAACTCACCCATAGCACCTGAACCATATCTACCAGAAACTGCTGTTCTACTACCAATATCTCTAATAGCTTTATTAAATTCATTGACAGCAGGAGTTGCTGCACTTGCCATCATTGCAGAAAAATATGGATTACCTGCTGATAGTCTGTCACCACTAATTGTGCTTAACTGTTGTGCTTGAGCTGCTGGTACTAATGGACTACCAGTTCTTGCTCTATCACCTGCTAAACCTAATGCTTCTGTTGTAGTTGTTGATGCTGGAACATAAGTTGCATCTGGGTAATATTCTGGGGAAGCATCTTCATAAAGATTTTGTGCTTCATCTAAACCATAGGTTATGTATGGCAAGATAGCAGGGTCAATATTTTGTGTAGTTGTTTGTGTACTACCTCCTCCACCACCTTTATATTCACGCAATCCAGTAACAGGATTAATTGTACCTGAACCACCATGTGCTCTTAAAAGGTTAGCTTCCCATGTATTAACATGAGCAAGTTCAGTATCTCCCTCTCTGCCTAATTTGCCTAAATCTTTAGCAAGCCAGTTATATAGCCATATTTTTAACTTAATCATTCTATTTTCAACTCCATTAATTGATATTTTTTATTAAATCCGTAAAGCCTATTCCACAGTTTAGTAATGCTTTCAAATTTAGTAGAACCCTGTATTGAAGTTCCGCCATTATGTTTAACCCATTGTTTAAACTGCTCCATTCCTGCTTTAGTATTTTTACCACCTATATAAGTTATATAAGCCACTCTGTCGTTAGGATAGTTAATCCATTGAACAGTAAAAGCTACATAACACTTATCTTCTTTCATTACTAATAGTAATTGTTGTTGACCTTGTGTAACTAACAGCTTTAATTGGTCTGCTGTAAATTCGTTGTTACCTTTGTCTAATGCTTTTTGTAATAAAGGTTCTGCAAGATACCAAAATCTTTGCACTTGATTCGTAGGCACTACATAGAGTTTCATAAAATTTATCCAACAATGATATAATCATATGTTACATCAGTATTAGATGTATTTCTATGTCCTATAATAAAACTACCTTTTGCTTTTGTTTTAATAAATGTATGGTCTGATTCTGCTGCTGCATTTGCAGTTCTTGATGAAAATACAATGACTGAATCAAAACCTGCTCTTTCATTGCTAACTGTAGTTTCTGTCACTGATGTTGCCAAAGTAAAAGTACCACTGTTATTCGTCTTGCCATTCATAGCGTTATTGACTACTTCTGCTACATCTCTAGGTTCACCGCCTTGATAGGGAAGTGTACGATACATTCTAGGCATTATCTATTACCTTGTGGCTTAAAGTCTACATCTACTGCCATAGCGTTTTCCCATGAACCTGTAGGTTGAACAGATACTCTATGGTATCTTCCACCAGTTCTTACATTGGCTCTACCTTCTGATGTTGTAGATACTGTTGGTCCAAATATAATAGAATCATCTAATTCTTTCCGACTTGCTACTGATACATCTGCACTACCATTATCTATTTGTGGTCTTAATAAATTAATTACAGAGTTATATCCATTTTCTAAATCAGTTGTTACTAATTCACTGTTATAAGTAGAACCTGTAAAACTAATTATTTTAGTGTCTCTTGCTCCAGCAAATAAAAATTTACCACCTACCCATAATCTTGCATCTAATGATGCAGGTAATACATCTATATCAGTGTAACCTAGAGTGCCTAAACCTTCTAAAGTAGTTCCTAATGTTGCAATGTTTCCCAAAACAGTTGCTGTTGTTTCAACTCTTGACCATTTATCTAATGTCCAGTTATAAACTAGCATACTTCTGCCACCACCAACATTAGCATAATTCCATATAGCAATATTTAATGCTGGGTTTATAGATGCTGTCATATTTCCTAATAAACTTAAATCTACATCTGAAAAAAACCATCTGTCTATTTTTTCATTACCAATAGACTGAACTTGGTTGCCATCACATTTATAAAATCCATCATCACTTAAAAAGAATGAAACTTGATTGTATTGGCAAACAGAATTACCTGATAAACAACCTAATCCTCTTGAAATATTATCAAATTGAAAAAATAAAGGACTTCCTACATAAGACATTCTTAAAATTGATTTTTCTAAAAAAACTAATCCAAACTCACCACCAGTAAGTGCAACAACATTACCACCATCTGCAATTACTTGTAAATCTGACTGTGATGTAGCTCCTGCTGTCCAATCAGTCTCATCATTAATATCTGACCACCTTACTGTAGAGCGACCTAACGCTCCTGTAGCTACACTACCTGTTACTACAAAATCTCTCACTACAGTAATAAGTTTAGCTGTAGGAGATGTTGCTACATCTGCCCATGCTGTTGAAGTTCCTATTGTCCAATATTGAATAGGTGCTGTCCCATTTACAGCAAGAACTGTTTTTCCGAATTGAGTAAAGACCCAAGCAAATGTACTTGTATAACCACCTGATTTAGATTTATCTTCTAACGCTTCTGTAGCTGAATTAAATTTAAAAAGTTTAGTTGCACCACCTGCAAACAAAACAACTTCTGTATCAAATTTTGCTACAAAAATAGAATTAATATTTTCTGTTGCTGCTTCACTAAAATCCTCTGCATTAGGAAAAGGTTGATACCCAATAGATACAGGTATTACATTTTTTGCATCATTAAGACTTCCTGCATTGTCTGGTTGGTCTGGATTCCAATCTGTAAATTGTACTCGTTTAGTAGGCATTAGTTTACTTGACCTCCTGATATTGTTCCTGCTGTAACATAGGTAATATAAGAATGTCCATCTATAGCGTTACCTGCTGTGCCACCTGCTGTAACTCCACTTGAACCATTAACACCTAAATTGCCACCAGCTCCACCACATCTTGTGCCATCAAAAGCATCACAAGACCCAGCTCCACCAGTTGTTCTAGTCCCATCACTAGCTCTTACTGAATTGTTTACTTCCCCTCTTGGACCAGCTCCAATTCCACCAACACCTGCTGGTATAGCTACACTTAATCCTGGACTTAAAGTTGTTGACCCATTTGAAGATAATATGCTTCCTGAAGAACCTGCTTCATGGTAGCCACCTGCTCCACCACCACCAGACCCAGCAGCATAGTATGTTCTACGACCTCCACCTCCTCCTCCACCACCGCCACCACCACCAATAATTGAGTTGTTAGTTAAGCTTAATGGAAATCTTGTGTATAGTCCTGTGCCACCAAAATCACCTGCTACTGATTGACCACCTTCACTGTTAGCTCCTGGTCCACCATTGCCACCCCTACCAGTAATACTAGAATCTGTAGGGAGTGTAAGTCTTACAGAGCTACCAATAACAAGAGACCCCACATCAAACGCAGGGACTGTATTGCTTGTAGATACAAAATGCGTTCCACTAGCAACAGTTATTTGTGCAATAGTAGGAAAAGAAAGGCTTAAATAAGTAGCTAAATTAAAATTCTTTATTAATCCATCAGCATCACCTGACAAAGTAATATAAGTAACACCATGCACCAATTCCCAAGCACCAGATTCTTTTACATAAACTTCAGATGCCTGTTTCCAAACACCACCATCTTTAATAAGCACTTCTTTTACTTCTTTATTTGAACCGCTATCATTTACATAGATAGTCATTTAATCTACCTTGTACCAAATATCACCATCAGAACCACCTGTAGGATTAGATGTAGAAACAGTTTTTGTTCCTGATGCGTTTGTTCCTACAGTAATAGAATTTATAGTTGTACCAGTAATAGCTCCCCCACTAATATTAACTGCATTAGAATTTTGAGCAGCCATTGTGCCTACAGTACCTACTTTTGTTTCAACAAAAGCTGTGGTAGCTAATTGAGTTGTGTTTGTTCCAGCAACGGCTGTTGGTGCAGTAGGAACTCCTGTTAAAGTTGTTGTTCCATCTACTGTAAAATTACCTCCAACCACTAAATCATCATTATCATAACCTGTAGAAAAATCTTTTACTTGAGACATTATCTCTCTTATGGCATTGTTAATGGTAGCAGGTGGGCAACCTTCATTAATATTTATTCCACCTACATCAGTATTAGAACCTGCTGTTGGAGACCATTCTGAAATTTTATCACGACTCATATTATCCTATCCTCTTCCATGTGTTTAAAGTTACTGGGACTACTGTCCAATTATTTCCTTGAATATGTCCATCAGCTATTACTGTTGCTGTTGCAGATATTGAAGCATTACCACTTAATATTGAATTTGCATCAGCAGTTAAAGTAGCGAAACCATTTATACCACCACTTGCATCTACTATAAAGCCACCTATTGCTTGTAAGTTTGCTACTCCACTAATACTAGCACTTCCTGTAACAGTGGAGCTAGATGCTTCTACACTAACTGTTGCTACTCCATTTATAGAAGCTGTACCAAACAAAATTGATGTAACTACAGCACTTGCTGTTAAATTTGCTGTACCACTAATGTTAGCAATACCTGTAAATGTGCGTGAACCTAAATCACTAAATGGTGCACCTGAAAATGAAGTTATCCCAAACATTAATTTATCCTAAAATTTATCTAGTGTTTTTTTTATTTTATCTAATAACATAGGTATTAATCTCATTCCTGAATAACCTATAAAAAAAGCTAAAGCAGGTTCAAAAGAAGTATGTAAATTAAATGTGGCAATTAGTGGAGGAATTAAAAAGGTAATAGATGCAAGTGCTATACATATATTGTAAAACAATTCTATTCTTGCATTTTTTCTATGAATCATCCAATTAATGTGACCACCCTTTGGCTTTCTTCCTTTTACTTTTTGTGTGTTGTAATTACATAACCCCCCAATGATACTTGCTATGATACAAAAAATATGTTCTACAAGATAAGGCATTATTCAGGTTTTGGATATTTGTCTTTGATTGCTTTAATATCTGCTTTCCAACCATCAATTCCGTTGTGGTATATGTTATCTAGTTGTTCGTGCCATGATGGATATTCAGCCACTCTTTGGTATTTGTAAGCTTCTGGATCTACCCAAGCATCTACTAAAGCCATATCTATTGCTACATTGTTTCCGTCTTTATCTTTAGCACCCTCTGTATCATCTATTGATACTACATTTGGATATAAATCTAGTATTGCTTTATGTGTATCAACCATTATGCTGCTACCTCCATAACTGTTATTGTGCTTGTGGTTCTTGCTGCATAATTAAGGTCTCCAGAATTTGGTGTGCGATTTACATAAATAGTACCAGAATAGGTAGAACCTAGCGTTCCTTGTAATTTATAAGTTGTAGCACTTGTTGTGTTAGGTGAATCTAAAAAACTATAAGCGGCAGTAATATTATTATTGTATGTGTAAGGCGCACTATCAAAGCGAGAACTCATTGTAGAAGAAAGTCTACTGCCCGCTGTATCGCCAACTACTATATTTGTAGTATCTCTTACCAACATCATATGTAATATACCAGTAGATTGAGTTACACTAGCACTAACTGTAACCAAAACTTTACTTGATGCTGATGACGGTGTTATTGCAACTGTCAATCCTGTTAGGTCAACAAAAGTATTTGTGCTTGAAGATGTTATAGAAGCTGTATCAGTTTTAACTGTTTGCACAACTTGCAGTATTTTACCACCACTAGGTGCTGCCCAAGCATAATCACCTCTTAAAAAAGTAGAGCTTGATGGCGTTCCAGAAGCTTCTACCTTACTAACACCTTCTGTTCCTTTAATTGTAACTGACATTATTTATCTCCTTTTGTTACTTCTATCCAGTTATTTGTAGGTTCATCCCACTCATACATATTGCCATCATCTGGGTAAGCTACTGGAGCATCCCATGTCCATGCTGTTTCATTTAGTGTCCATGATGGATAAGGTTGAGGTTTGTAAAATACATTGTTAGTCACATCATAGGTATGCCCTACTCCAGCATAGTTACCTCGTAGCGGTCTGCCTTCTGGGTGTTGATTAGCATGTGTATTGTATGATGTTTGTATCCATTGACCAGGACTAGAATCTACAAAATTATCAAAGAATTCTGCCTCTGCAACAATGACTTGTTCTACTATTCCGTTATTAACTTTTGCGTAATGTGCCATATATAATTTCCTTAAGCTGTATAACTACCTGATGATGTATAAGTAAGTATGGTATTTAAACCATCCGTTGAAACAGTGGGTGCTCCTGTTATAGTTCCTGTATAGTTTGCTGTTAGCATTGAGAGTATGACTACACCTGAACCTCCAGCAGATGCAACGACAGTACTTCCTGACCTACCACTAGCTCCACCACCACCTCCGCCTAGATTAGCTGTACCTGCTACTGAATCAGTTCCACCATCACCGCCACGACCACCACCACCATTACCACCAGCACCACCAGTACCATCATGTGCACCACCACCACCACCACCAGCATAAAAAATAGCTGCACCTGTAATAGAATCTGATAATCCAACTCCGCCATTCCCGCCATTAACACTAGTACCATTACTTCCAACAGCTCCTGCACCGCCACCGCCACCGCCGCCATAAGTTGCACCACTACCACCTGCACTACCTTGCCCAGATGTTCCAGCACCACCAGCAGCAGTGCTATACCCACTGTTACCACCTCCAGAACCTCCGTTAAGACCAACTGGATTGCCACTACCAGCACCTCCGCCTCCACCTCCTAGGGCAGTTAAACTACCTCCACCTAAAGAAGCTGAACTACTAATTACAGAATCTTGTCCGTTACTACCTCGTTCATTAAGAACAGTTCCACCTGCTCCGCCTGCTCCTATAGTAATAGTATAAGTTGCTCCTACTGTTAATGCAGGGTTGTCAGTTATTAAACCACCTGCTCCGCCTCCACCAGAGTAGTATGCTCCGCCACCTCCGCCTCCGCCACCTACTATTAAAGCATCAACTATATAAAGTTGTGTTGTTGCTAGTGTCCCTGTTTCAGCAGGTAATGTAAGTGTATTTGTTCCTGCGACTGCTGGTGCTGCAACTGTAATAGCTCCAGAGGTGTTTCCTGTTAATACTATATCAGCCATTTGTTTGCTCCTTAATCAATTCTTCATTTGTTTTTGTTTCTACATGTATAACAGGCTCTATAAAATTACCATCAACATATTTCCATTCTGGTTTCACTTCTTCTGTACAATCTACCCAATGCAATGGTAAAGCTACTTCAAAAATAGTTTTAGTTACTTGAGCTACTCTATTATTTTCTTTTGGTGAAATTAATGCTTTCATATTTATTCCCTATATATTTTTAGTATTCAACTATAACAACGCCAGCAGAACCTGAACCACCAACATTAGTTGCATTATTATATTTACCACCACTACCTCCGCCACCATAACCTATTCCATCTAAACCATTTGCAGCCGCAGTACCTTGTTGTGAAATTCCACCTCCACCATGAGTAGAACCTCCACCAGCTCCAGTTGAAACAAGAGTTCCATAAGCAGTTCCATTATGCCCAACTTGACCAGCAATATTTAAATCACCACCACTACCTAAACCTCCAGAACCACCAATACTTGATAATCCTCCTGAAACTCCTCCAGCTCCACCAGTAGCAGAACAATAAGAAGCAAATGATGAAGTTCCTCCTGTAGGACCTGTGCCATTTGCACCTACTCCACCAGCACCTACAGTTACAGCGACTGTTCCACCAGGAGTTAGGCTACTAATAGTTTCAATAACTGTACCACCACCTCCTCCTCCAGGTCCCATGTAAGCTAATGCTCCAGAACCAGCTCCACCTCCACCAACAACTGTAACTTTTACTTTCGTTACCCCAGCAGGAATAGTAAATGTACCTGAAGAAGTAAAAACTTGCATATTTGCAAAACCACCACCAAATGCTCCACCACTGTTAACAGTAAGTTTTGTTGTTCCAGCAGATTGTATTTCTACAATACCTGAAGTATCTGATTCTAATTTTAATCCTGCACTTGTATCTGCATTAATTTTTGTAGTCATATTATAATATCACCCATCGTTGTCCAGAAGGAATAGTAACTGTCTTTGTGGCTGCTATAGTTATAGGTCCTACTGACATCCCATTCGTTCCTGAAGTTAAAGTATAGTTATCTGTTATATCATCTGTGTTTTCATAAATAACACCCCCTGCTGATGCTCCTGCTCCTGCCCATGTTAATACACCAGAGCCATTAGTTTGCAGAAATTGACTAGCATCACCATCATTGTCAGGAAATGTTAATGTGTAACTAGCTCCTGCTGAATGAGGTGGAGATTTAAGTTTAATGCCATGAGAGTTTTCAGCACAGTTTAATTGTATATATCCATCTGTAACCCCAGATGTTCCTTTAGCTTCTAAACTAGGGACTGAACCTGTAGATATTAAATTAACTTTATCTGTTGTAACGGCATCATTAACAATGTTTGCTGTAGCAACTACATCAGCATCATTAATTACAGTGCCATTTAAAGTAACAGATTTTTCAGCAGGATAAGTACAGAATACATCACTTGTGCCTGATAATGTAATTTTAGAACCGCTACTACTAGATTCTAATACAGTATCTCTGGATAAAGTTGTGCCTGAAGCTGTATAAGTTCCTAAACCTACCTCGTAATTATTGCCATTTGTAATAGCATAATAAGTAGTGTTTGCGTTACCAATTACAGAAAAGGCTTGAAATCCAGTTGCTGCTCCAGCAAGTGTAACTGTCCCAGTACCTGTGGTTGTAGTCGTTTCTTTAACTCTATCCTTTAAGACAAGTGCCATAATCTATCCTCTATGCTAATGTTACTGATAAGTTTCCAGCAGCAATTTTAAAAATATCACCAGAATCAATAGTTTTTGGTGAGTCTAAAGCTGTATGATAAATCATATTACCGCTAGAAGCTGCATCCCATAAACCAATCCATCCTATTGTTCCCCATGATGCTGTAGCTGTAGGAAAGGTTGCAACTGCATCTGATACTACAGAACCACCTGTTCCAGAAGCTGTTGCAAAAGAAGAAGCTACTCTAGCGTATGAACCACCAGAAACTTCTGTGCCAGTTCCAGCATCTGTTGGGTCTGCTGTGTGTAAAGAAATATATGGATTGTTTATTGCTGTAAGAGCAGTTCCATTTAGTGTTAAGTTTAGAAGTGCAACTTCTAAATAGTCCGACATATCTGCCATAATAATTACCTCGTAGTTGTTGTTATTGACATTGGATGAGCAGGAAATTCCCCCTCATCATCTGATTTACTTAAAGATTGAACCCCTCTGTCATACATTGCTGACCAAGTTGCTAATCTTTCGTCATTCATCAAGAATGGCTCTGCTTCACCAAGTGCTGCATAAAGCAGTAAATCAGGTGTATTTGCTAACCAAAGGTTTGATGAAACTGTTGAGCTCATATGTGGTGGTTTTACATAATAGAGCATTTGTAATGTATCTGTTTCAGCACCAATCGGAGAAAATCTAAACTCGCTTCCTAATGCAGTATAAAAAGAAGGCAACCCTGATGTTGATGCTCTTGTGTTTCTAAAAAAATTACTAGGAGATTGGAATGTAACAGTTTGTATAGGATTGCTAGAAGAAATGTGTATATCTTTCATAGCTAAAAAATCTGCTGGTATTTCTACTGTACCATTAATAGAGTCAATAGTAGTAGTTGCTATTTGTAACATTTGCCTTATACGCAAATCTCTACTTAATCTATTTTCTGCTAATCTAATAAATTCTGGAATAGAATCAGTTAAATCACCACGAGCTAAATAGTTAGCTATAGTTGCCTGTAGCGTTGTGTAGTCTGTAAAAAATGCCATTTAGATTCTGCCCTGTTTTGTTCTAAAAAATCTATTGTCTGGGTCGTTCAACCATTTAAAAAAAGCCTTTTGGTCTAATACATGAAATCCTCGCATAATGCCTTGTTGATTTAATTTATCTACAACAGTCATTGGAATAGATGCTATCTTGTTATCAAATACATCATCACCCCATTTTTTAGAGTTGTTGTTGTATTCTTTTTTGTTTCTTTCAACAATGTCACTTACATCTTGTACAACTTCTAAAACCTTTCCATCAGTTGTCTCATGTTCTTTATAATTTCTGTATTCTACTTTTTTTAAGTGGTCGTTATATTTTCCCATATCAATCCTTTAATAATACTGCCCACCGAAGTGGGCAACATTAATTTTTATTACGCTACTAATAAGTCAGCAACAATACCATGTGCTTTCTCGTTAGATACTTGTAAAGTGTACTCAACAAGCATTTGATGCTTTTCACTGTCACCAGATTTAGCCAATAGATTTGACTCAAATGGTCGTAGTGTAGCAATAGATGCCATAGTTGGGTCAAGCAATAACGCTTGTTCACCACTACCAGTTCCACCATCAGCAGTCATAAATCTGTCAGGTACAACAGATAAAGTACCGAAGTCTGACATATAAACATCAGCAGCACCTACAATAGTAGACTGCTTATCAGAAGGAGCTTGGAAACGCTGTGCAGCGATACCAGTAAATGCTGATACTGCTTGTTTCTGTGTTGGTGGTACAACTAATAAAGTTGGGTTACCGCCATTTTCAAAACATGATTTAACACATTCTTTTAATTTATCTTCACCAAAAGCTAGGTAGTTACCAGAACCTGCTGAAGTACGAGTAGCTGTTCCGTTACCACCAACTGGACCTGCTGGAGAACCTGCTGTTGCTTCTGTAACATAGTTAGTTAATAACCATGTTTGGATAGAGCCAAGTAATCTAGCTGCTGAAGCAGTACCTGCTGATTGAGCTACATTACCAAGAATAGTATTTTCCATGTCTCGTTTTAGTTCTTGTCCTGCTTTAGCTAATTGGTAAGCTGTTTCTGTCTTACGACCAGCTTTATCAACTGCATCAAGAGTACCTGATACATGAACTGTTTTACCTTGAATTTGTGTTCTGTTACCTACACGAACTGTAGGAGTATCAGAAGCACCTGAAGCATCAGCACCTTCTAAAAGACCTGTTTTCACAGCTGCTGCTAGGTTATCAGTTTGCCATTCGTGGTATGTTGCTGTTGCTTTTGTTTTGCCAATAGATGAAACTACTGGTGTTTCGGTTGGTGCAATGTTGTAGATAGTGTTAGCTAAATCTTCTCTTTGCCCAATCGCTGTATACGTTCTAAATTCTGCCATTGTTTTTCCTTAAATAAAGTTTTCAAATATAGCTGCGGCATCTCTGGCTGAACCAGTTTGCTGTAGCTTTTTAAGTTGTTTCTTTTGTATGTCGGTTACATTCTGCTTTACTTTAGCTCCAGACTTTACAGTCTTTGGTGTTTTAGCGACTTTTTTCTTAACACCAGCTTTACCTGCCATTAATTTGTCGTA
>MDSW01175737.1_pt1 | contig 11888 bp, 6 predicted proteins | sample 811171 | NCBI WGS metagenome assembly MDSW01 (sample SAMN05326641, study PRJNA326480) | marine metagenome | isolation source: seawater | place: Atlantic Ocean: North West | collected 2012
ACCTAGAAGAAAGTCAAGATTTAGTTTTACTCAATTCAGAAATGATGAAACTAGTCACCGATGTTCCGTTAGATCTTGAAATCAGTGACCTAAAGATAAAGCCCGTTGACATTCCACGAGCATCTGAACTTTTTGATTTGTTAGAACTGAGTAAATCACGGAATCAACTTGGTGCAGCTTTAGGCATTGACTCTTGGGGTGGAGATGACCTCGAAGGACCTGGATCTCCTTCTCAACAAATAAATATTAAAGAACTCTCTCTTGTCACCGAGAAAACCTTCAATGATTCTTTTGAAGCTCTTCTTAACTGCGAAGTGCTAAGCATTGGAGTTGGGGAGAACGTCGAAGATGGCGTTACCGCATTTTGTGGAAAAAATCCTGACGAGGCTAAAGTCTTCTGGTTTTCACATGACCTATTAAAGATTCCGAAGCTAAAAGACCAATTAACAACTCTCTTCGGTGAGGAGGGGCCAGGACTGGCAACTCATGACGTTAAGTTCCTTATAAAAATCCTTCGACTCCATCAAATAACATCACCGAAAATAACCCTTGATACTCAATTAGCCGGATACCTCCTAGATCCTGCAGATGAAAATACGGATTTGAAGGGTCTTTTAGAGCGCCACACGCCTTGGGTGATGGAAACAATAGGTTCACCAGAAGGCCAACTCACTTTAGGGGAAGAAGAGAGCGACATCGGTCTGCAAATTTCTCAAAATGCGGTAGCAGTGAGCCTCCTTGTCGAACCTCTTTCCAAAGCCTTAGATTCGCAGAGCCTCAAATCATTAAACGATGAAATAGAAATTCCACTCGCTCAGGTCCTTGTAAAAATGGAGGAACTCGGGGTCGGAGTTGATGTAAAAGAGTTAACTAGATTACGGGATGAGTTAACGGCCCAATGCGGGGACTTGCGAGAAGAAATACATGAAATAGCAGGAATGGAATTCAATGTGAATTCAACCAAACAACTACGAGAAGTATTGTTTGAAAATTTGGGCCTTACACCCGGTAAGAAAACGAAGACAGGTTATTCAACTGATGCTGCCACTCTTGAGCGACTAAGGGGAGAGCATCCAGTAATCGAAAAAATTCTTTCCTACCGTGAGGTGGAGAAGTTGCGTTCAACTTATGGCGAGGGTTTACTCGCATCGGTAGGCCCAGAAGATCGTATACGCGCAACATTCAAACAAACGGTTGCTCGAACGGGTCGTTTGAGTTCTGATGCTCCAAACTTGCATAACATTCCAGTGAGGACGGAAGCAGGCCGCGCATTTCGTAAAGCTTTCATTCCTGCTGAAGGTTTCTCCTTGCTTGTGGCTGACTACAACCAAATTGAATTGAGATGTATCGCTCACCTAGCTGAAGATCCAGGACTGATAGCAGCGTTTGAGGCAGGAGATGATGTCCATACTGCTGTTGCGGCACAAGTATGGAATCTGAAACCGGACCAAGTTGATTCTGAAACTAGATCAAGGGCGAAAATGGTTTCATATGGTCTCGCATACGGAATGGAAGCGTATGGGTTAGCTCAACGTCTTGATATACCTCGTGGCGAAGCTGAGGAAATATTGAACTCATTCTTTACCGCTTTTCCTGCGGTTAGAGAATATATGGATCGATCAATTGAAGAGGCGCGAAAGAAAGGGTACACCGAAACCCTCTTCGGTCGTAGGCGTCGAATACCGGAACTATCCTCCTCTAACTTTAATGTTCGACAAGCAGGAGAGCGTCAAGCGATGAATTCAGCCATCCAAGGCCTAGCCGCTGACATTTTCAAAGTTGCACTGATCCGCATAGACAAACACATTGAAGAGAACTCTCTACTCAGTCGTTTAATACTGCAAGTTCATGACGAAGTCATCTTGGAAGTTCCCCCAGAAGAAAAAGATGATGCTCTAAAAAAAGTTCCCGAAATCATGCAGAACGCATTTGATTTACGCGTGGATCTAGAAGTGAACATGTCTTTTGGTTCAACGTGGGCAGACGCTAAAGGATGAGTAGCAGGCACTGGTTTCAAGACACCGCTGCGCACCTCGGAGCGGCATACCTTCGTTATTCATTTACCTATGGAACAGTTCAGGAAGTCGACTTCTTAATTAGCGCTCTTGGCTTGAAAGAGGGAGACATGCTTTTGGATGTTGGCTGCGGGCCAGGCCGACATGCTCTCGAATTTGCCTCCCGTGGCATCCAGGTCACCGGACTTGACATTTCAGAAGAATTCATAGAAATAGCAAACAAGAAGAGCACAGAAAACACTTCATTTGTGTGCGCGGATGCAAGAACAATGACCTATGAGGAAGAATTTGACGCAGTTATCTCTCTCTGCCAGGGCGCATTTGGTTTAGCGGGAGGACCATCTTTAATAGAAAGCGAACTGGACCCAGATGGCCAAATACTGGAGAAAATGGCAGGTGCACTGCGACCGGGAAAAAATCTAGCACTAAGTGCATTTTCCGCATATTTTCAAATCAGATATCCAAGCGACACAAATGAATTTGACGCAGACACTGGAATTAACCACGAAACAACATCAATCAAGAACGAACAGGGAGAATCAGTAGATACAGAATTATGGACTTCTTGTTTTACTCCACGTGAACTTCGGCTTTTAGCCCACAATGCAGGTCTGAAAGTAGATGAAATATGGTCAGTGAACCCTGGAGACTATAAAAAACACCCTCCGGATCTCGAACATGCTGAATATTTAGTTTTAGCTCATCGCCCGAAGAATGGGGAGAAGAAATAAGGACCCGATAGGCTTACCTAGTCCATCAAATAGATGGGCCCGTATCCGACTACTAATTATCCGACGAGAAGACCGTGTCCGACGAAAATACAACTGAAACCGCACTTAAATCACCACCAATGGGAGATTTTGATGAAAGCGGAGACTATATACCAAGACAAATAACCGAAAACGACCTAGGAAGCCTCTCACTTGATGAAGCTTATTCCGCCACAATGGTGGGTGTTGAAGTAGGGCAACTCGTCGAAGGAACGGTAGTTCGTGTAGACAAAGACGAAGCACTTTTAGATATCGGATATAAATCAGAAGGTGTTATTCCAGCTCGAGAATTATCCATACGTAATGGTGTAAACCCTACCGACATAGTCTCTATGGGAGAAAAACTAGAGGCAGTTGTTGTAACCCTCGAAGATAAAGATGGTCGACTCATCCTTTCTAAGAAACGTGCACAATACGAACGTGCGTGGGGAAACATCGAAGAGGTAAAGCAAGCAGACGGAAGCGTATCCGGAGTCGTTATAGAGGTCGTCAAGGGCGGACTCATTGTTGACATTGGACTACGTGGCTTCCTTCCCGCATCTTTAGTGGAATTACGCAGAGTTCGAGATCTACAGCCTTACATCGGACAAACTGTTCAGGCCAAGATTATTGAGTTAGACAAACATCGAAACAACGTAGTTCTTTCCCGACGCGCTTGGTTGGAAGAAAGCCACAAAGAGCAGCGCGAAGAATTCCTTCATGATTTATTACCTGGAGAAGTAAGAAAAGGCGTAGTTTCCAGTGTTGTTAACTTCGGAGCATTCGTCGACTTAGGCGGAATGGATGGATTGATACACGTTTCAGAACTTTCCTGGAAACATGTAGACCACCCCGGCTCAGTAGTTACTGTAGGAGATGAAGTCGAAGTTCAAGTGCTAGACATAGATATGAGTCGGGAACGAATCAGTCTCTCCCTCAAAGCCACACAATCTGATCCATGGCAAGAATTCGCTGATGCTCATAAAACCGGTGAGTTGGTTTATGGACGGGTTACAAAATTGGTTCCATTTGGATCTTTCGTTCAAGTCGGAGACGGCATTGAAGGACTCGTGCACATTTCTGAAATGTCTGCTCATCACGTGGAACTTCCAGAACAAGTTGTGACCCCCGGTGAAGAGCTATGGGTAAAAATTATTGACTTGGACCTAGAGCGTAGAAGAATAAGCCTCTCCATAAAACAAGCTGCTGAAGGCGGTGAAGTAGCTGACGAATATAAGGAGCACTTTGGAGAGCACGCCTACGATGAAGAAGGAAACTTCATAGTTCCTGAATCAGAGAACTCAGAAGGGCAGGAAGCCTGGGAAGCCTATTACGCCGAGGTCAATGCAGAGGAAACCTCTGAAGACGACAACTCGGACACAGGAGAACAACCAGTATCAAACGAAGAAGAGGCTTCAGAGGAAGAAGCAGCCATTTCCGAAGAAACTTTAGAAGTTGAAGAATCGGAAGAGGAGACGGAAGGAGCCTGATAAGCCATGACGGCGAAGGAACTGCCTCAAGGGACACTTGAGATAGGACTAACCGGTGGCATAGGTTCAGGGAAATCCACGGTCTCTGCTGGCTTAGTTAAACGGGGCGCTGTGCTAGTTGATGCTGATGCTATTGTTCGCGACCTTCAAAAACCTGGAAAACCAGTTTTCAAAAAAATGGTTGAACGCTGGGGTGAAAAAATTATTACTAATGAAGGAGAACTAGATCGCCAAGCAGTGGCCGATATTGTTTTCAAGGACGCGGAAGAACTCGCAGCGTTAAATGAAATAGTTCATCCGCTGGTTCGAGAAGAAATAGCGAACCAACGAGAAAAATACATAAAAGGTAATGATCCTATAATCCTTGACATCCCTCTATTAATTGAATCAGGGTATGAAAATTTAAGTGGAATCATCGTTGTTGATCTACACACAGAAGAGGCAGTGGAGCGCTTAGTGAAGTATCGAGGATTCTCACGAGAAGATGCGTTAAATCGGATTTCAAGTCAGGTAGACAGAGAAGAACGCTTATCAAAAGCGGACTTCGTGATAGACAACAACGGCGATCTGGATTCATTAGAAAACGAAATTGACAAAGCCTGGTCATGGATCAAGGGTCTATCTGCATGAGTTCACCATTTCGCGTGGACGCACCATTCTCCCCGTCAGGAGATCAACCACGAGCCATTAAAGAACTTACAGATGGCATTAACGGAGGAGAAAGATTTCAAACCCTCCTCGGTATCACCGGAAGCGGTAAAAGCGCAACAATTGCTTGGACGATAGAGCAAGTACAGCGACCCACATTAGTTATCGCTCCCAATAAGTCCTTGGCAGCACAGTTGGCTAACGAGTTGCGAGAGTTCTTTCCAGAAAATCGAGTTGAGTACTTTGTTTCCTACTACGACTACTACCAGCCCGAAGCTTATGTTCCATCTTCGGACACGTTCATAGAGAAAGATTCTTCAGTCAATGACGAAATAGATCGTTTACGACACTCTGCCACCGCTGCACTTTTAACACGAAGAGACACAATCGTTGTTGCCTCTGTTTCCTGCATTTATGGACTTGGGAATCCAGAAATGTACGAAGGAAATCTTTTGGTTTTACGGGTTGGAGAGGAAATAGAGCAGAGAGCTGCTTTAAAGATGCTTATTGAAATGCGGTACGAACGAAATGATGTAGCGTTAGATCGTGGCAAATTTCGCGTTCGAGGTGACACGTTAGAGATCCAGCCGGCCTATGAGGAAAGCATCTTCCGAATATCTTTATTTGGCGATGAAGTTGAATCAATCACTGAAGTGGATCCGGTTACTGGCGAACGCTTACAAGAACACAAAGAATTTGTTATCTTCCCTGCGACTCATTACGCAGCAGACAGCTTAGTTTTAGCACGCGCCACTACTCGTATAGAGAAAGAACTTCAAGAAAGACTGGCGTTCTTCAAATCAGAAGAGAAACTGTTAGAAGCACAAAGACTGCGAATGAGAACTGAGCATGACCTAGAGATGATCACTGAGATTGGATTCTGTAAAGGGGTAGAAAACTACAGCGCACACATAGATGGTCGTGAGCCGGGTGAGAAACCCTACACACTGCTTGATTACTTTCCAGAAGACTTCCTTGTAGTCCTGGATGAATCCCATGTTGCAGTGCCTCAGCTAAACGGACAGTACTTGGGCGACAAAAAGCGAAAAGAAACTCTCATTGAGCATGGATTTCGCCTTCCCTCAGCAGCAGATAACAGGCCATTGCAATTCGACGAGTTTATTGAAAGTGTTGGACAAGTTGTTTTCTTGTCAGCAACGCCAGGAGATTGGGAACTAGAAAATAGCTCTAGTGTTGTTGAACAAATCGTTAGACCGACTGGGCTCATAGACCCAGAAGTAATTGTGAAGCCCACCACAGGGCAAATAGATGATCTGCAAAATCTCATCACTGAACGTGTTAAAGAAGATCAAAGGGTTTTAGTTACGACACTCACAAAAAAAATGGCTGAAGATCTCACCGATTACCTACTAGAACATGGAATTCGGGTTCGCTACCTCCACAGCGACATAGACACTCTGGAAAGAATAGAAATTCTTCGGGACCTACGGTTGGGAGAATTTGACGTACTTGTTGGTATCAACTTGCTTCGCGAAGGCCTTGATCTGCCTGAAGTTTCCTTGGTGGCGATACTTGATGCAGACAAAGAAGGTTTCTTACGAAGCGAGACATCGCTGATACAAACTATTGGGCGAGCGGCCCGGAATGTAAACGGACAAGTAGTTATGTATGCCGATCAAATAACTGGCTCCATGCAGAGAGCCATCTCTGAAACTATGCGAAGAAGAAAACTTCAGCAAGACTACAACGCAGAACATGGAATAAATCCACAAACAGTAAGAAAAGCAGTCACCGACATTCTCGAGGCCTTGCGGCCTGCTGCAGAAAGCCCAGTCCCAGCAAATAAGAAGAAACGCAGTGGAAACCTAGCAAATGACCTGAGTGAAATGCCTCATGAAGATTTACAACGATTGGTCCACACGTTAGAAGCAGAAATGGGTGAAGCTGCTGCTGATCTGCGTTTTGAGTACGCAGCTCGATTACGTGACGAAATTCGCGAATTGCAAAAAGAACTTCGCGAATTAAGTGAGCACCGTTAAGGCGATACGGTTCGTCAGAGTTAGTATCCCTTAGATGTCCGAACGCTTAATTGTAAGAGGTGCACGTGAGCACAATTTGCAGGATGTAGATCTTGACATTCCTCGAGAGAATCTAGTTGTTTTCACAGGCATCTCCGGATCAGGAAAGTCTTCATTAGCGTTTGACACAATTTATGCAGAAGGACAAAGGCGGTATGTGGAATCACTTTCTGCTTATGCCCGTCAGTTCCTAGGGCAAATGGATAAGCCAGATGTTGATTTCATAGAAGGGCTCTCTCCAGCAATTTCAATAGATCAGAAGAGTGCATCACGTAACCCAAGATCCACCGTGGGAACAATCACTGAAGTTTACGACTACCTACGATTACTGTTCGCTCGAATTGGTGTTCCATTCGACCCTGAAACCGGAGAACAACTAGTAAGGCAAACCCCGCAACAGATTGTTGATCGCGTCTTAGGGATGGAAGAAGGAACAAGATTTCAAGTCCTAGCTCCAGTGGTTCGAGGACGCAAAGGAACATACGACACACTTCTCTCAGAACTAGCACAACAAGGATTCAGCCGAGCGATCGTTGACGGAGAAGAACACTTACTTGGAGAAGAAATAGATCTCGCTCGCTACGAAATGCACACAATTGAAATTGTGGTTGACCGTTTAAAAATACGTTCAGGTATTGAACAGCGTCTAACAGAATCAATGGAGACCGCTTTGGCTTTAGCCGACGGTGTCGCAGAGATAGAAATTGTCTCCGATAAAAAGTCCGAAGAAGACGAAGAGGAACTGAATAAACGAATTGTTTTCAGTCAACACCTTTCTCGACCAAGTGACGGAAAATCCTTTGAGGAGTTAGCTCCAAGAAACTTTTCATTTAATAGCCCATACGGTGCTTGCGACCATTGCGATGGCTTGGGCTCCGTCTTTGAAGTTGATAAAGATTTAGTCGTGCCCAATCCTGACCTCAGCCTTTCTGAAGGCGCTATTGCCCCATGGTCAAGTGGGCGAAACAGGTATTTCTCCCGATTGATAGAAGCAGTTGCTGAGAGCCAAGGAATTGATTTCGATAAGCCATGGAAGAAGCTTTCGGTCAAGACACAGAAACTACTCCTAGATGGAGGAATAAAAGGCCGAGTGGAAGTTCGGTACAAAAATAGATTTGGAAGAAATCGTGTTTACTCTGCACATTTTGAAGGCGTTATGCCATACCTGCGCAGAAGACACCGTGACGCAGAAACAGACAGTCAAAGAGACCAAATAGAAGGATACATGCGCCAAGTTCCTTGCCCGAAGTGTCTTGGTGCCCGATTGAACCCACTTTCTTTAGCTGTTCAAATAAATGAAAGAAACATCCATGACATTTGTTCTTTACCGATAGGAGAAGCAAACCGAATTCTGACAGAACTCGAACTCTCGGATAGAGACCTCATAGTCGCGGAGCCAATTCTAAAAGAAGTAAATAGTCGACTGGGATTCCTTAAAGACGTTGGGCTCGATTACCTATCACTATCACGATCAGCAGCTACTCTCGCTGGCGGTGAAGCGCAACGCATACGTCTTGCCTCTCAAATTGGAAGCGGGTTAGTAGGAGTTCTTTACGTTCTAGACGAACCATCAATTGGATTACATCAGAGGGACAACCAAAGACTTATCGAAACACTTCTAAGGTTACGTGATCTAGGAAACACCGTAGTGGTGGTAGAACATGACGAAGAAACAATTCGCGCAGCTGATTATGTTGTAGATATCGGGCCTGGGGCAGGCGAACACGGTGGGGCAGTTGTCTACGAAGGCAAAGTCGAAGGACTTTTGAAATCACGTAAGTCACTTACCGGCCAATACCTCTCAGGGAAAAAAGAAATTGCGATTCCCGAAGCGCGACGACAACCTAATGGATCATGCTTAACTGTTCGAGGAGCACGTGAGAACAATCTCAAAGAAATAGAAGTCGATTTCCCATTGGGATGCTTCATAGCGGTAACTGGTGTCTCTGGATCAGGCAAATCCACCTTAGTGAACGAAATACTCCACAAATCTCTAATGCAGGCAGTTTATAAATCAAAAATTCCACCAGGTCTACACACCGCACTTGAAGGAGTGGAGGAAGTAGACAAGGTGATAAATATTGATCAAGCACCAATCGGTCGAACCCCAAGGTCAAACGCAGCGACATATACAAGTGTTTTTGACCATATTCGTAAACTCTTCGCACAAACAGAGGAATCAAGGATTCGCGGCTATCAGCCAGGCAGATTCAGCTTCAATGTAAAGGGAGGGCGATGCGAAGCTTGTTCAGGGGATGGAACGCTCAAAATTGAAATGCATTTTCTTCCCGATGTGTATGTTCCATGTGAAATATGCAAGGGAAAGCGCTACAACAGAGACACACTCGACATAGAGTTCAAAGGGCTAACAATCGCAGATGTGCTAAATCTTTCATGCGAAGAAGCATTAACTTTCTTCAATAAACAACCAACTATTGTTCGACACATGCAGACCCTCGTTGACGTTGGACTCGGGTACATACGGCTTGGGCAACCTGCACCAACTCTCTCCGGAGGGGAAGCACAAAGAGTTAAGTTAGCCAGCGAATTGGCTAAAAGATCTACTGGTCACACCGTCTATATTTTGGATGAACCAACAACCGGCCTCCACTTTGAGGATGTGCGTAAATTACTAGGAGTGCTTAGCCGACTAGTTGATCAAGGAAACACGGTAATCGTAATAGAACACAACCTTGACGTTGTAAAAACAGCTGATTGGGTTATTGATTTGGGCCCTGAAGGTGGAGTAGGGGGAGGGGAAATTGTCGGAACTGGAACTCCAGAAGATCTAGTGAAGATGACAAAGAGTTATACCGGCAAGTTCTTACAAGGAATCCTCTCTTAACAATGATTAAGCGACCAGAGCCTGGCTCAATCCCAGAAGCCCCCGGCTCTTATCAATTTCTTGACAGCAATGGCCAAGTTCTCTATGTGGGTAAAGCAAAAAACCTTAGACATCGAATAAATAGTTACTTCGGCAAAAAACCGCATGCCTCTCCACGTACAAGTCAGATGCTCAGCGAAGCTGAAGAAGTTGAATGGATCCAAGTCAAAAATGAGCTTGAATCTCTACTACTCGAATTCAACCTCATAAAAGAACACAGACCAAGATTTAACATTGACCTCAAAGACGACAAAAGCTATCCATACTTGTCCATTTCGTTAGACCAAGAATGGCCTCGTGCAGCAGTGGTTCGAGAACGACGACGGAAGGGCTCCAGATATTTCGGCCCCTACGTTCAAGTTGGAGCAATCCGTGACACATTAGACCTACTTATTCGTTCATTCCCGGTCCGTACATGCAGTGATTCAAAACTTCGAGAACATCAAAGAAGTGGGAAACCATGCTTACTTTTTCATATCGAGAAGTGTTGCGGCCCGTGTGTGGATGAAGTAACTAAAGACGAATACCGAGAGGTAGTTAACGACTTTATAAGAGTAGTTGGGGGAGACACTAAAGAAATAGAACAGCGGCTTAACTTACAAATGTCAGAAGCATCAGAGAGCCTTGAATATGAGACAGCGGCACGTTTTCGGGACCAACTAAAAAGCGTGCGGCAAGTCATGGCCAAACAGCAGATCGTTGGTAACGAAAATGAACAGTTCGACATCATTGTTTTTAGAGGAGACGAACTCCAAGTGGCGGTTCAAGTCTTTTATGTACGCCACGGAAAAGTGGTAGGACGTAAAGGGTCAATCATGGATCGGGTTGAAGAAACCACAACCGCTGAACTTTTAAACGAAATAATTTCCTCTCATTATCGAAACCAACTAACTTTTGGGATACCTCGAACGGTACTTGTGGAAGAAATTCCGGCAGAATCTGAACTTTTATCTGATTGGCTGAGTTCTGAACGAGACGGAAGGGTGCAATTTCGGGTACCAGAACGTGGGGGGAAGAAAGAACTCCTTAAGACTGTGTCGTTAAACGCTGAAGAAGAATTCGTCCGGCACCGAATGAAACGAGCTAGCGATCATAACAGCAGATCAAGGGCACTAAATGAACTTCAGATAGCCCTTGAATTACCAAATGCTCCATTACGAATTGAATGTTATGACATGAGCCATTTGCAAGGAACAGACTATGTCGGTTCTATGGTGGTGCTCGAAGATGGAATTCCGGTTCCGAGCGCCTATCGTCGCTTCAAAATCAAAGAGGTAGATGGTAATGACGATTATGCCGCTATGGAAGAAGTTCTGAGAAGGCGACTTAATTCACTCCTGCAAGAGGAAAGTATTCCTTTGGAAGAGCGGTCAACTAAGTTTGCTTATCCGCCTCAACTGTTGCTTGTTGATGGAGGGCGTGGACAACTGGGTGTGGCTCTTCGGGTGGTTAAAGAACTCGGCTTAGAAGGAAGAATTCCAGTAGCAGCGATTGCTAAACGCTTAGAAGAAATCTTTCTCCCTGGAGTAAAAGATCCAATTCTGCTTCCACGGACGTCAGAGGCGTTATATCTACTTCAAAGAATACGTGATGAATCTCACAGATTTGCTGTTGAGTATCATAGAAAATTGCGTTCAAAACGGATGACTGGATCCGTTTTAGATGGTGTTCCTGGCTTTGGAGTAGAGAGAAGAAAACGTCTAATCAAGGAGATGGGGGGAGTCAAAGCAATTCAGAATGCTTCGAAGGAAGAACTGAAGAATGTTTCTTGGCTGCCAAACTCAGTTGCTGAATCGTTGTACGAGAAAATCCACAAACCTACTAGCCGCCAGCTATAAGAGCTGTTGCCGTCAAGGCGCCCAAAAGACCAAAAACTTGAAGTCGTGTTAAGTGTTCTTTGAGGAACCACCTTGCCAAAATGACTGTGGTTGCAGGATAGAGAGAAGTCAGGACCGCAACTATGCTTAACATCCCTCGGTTAGCAGCCATCAAGAACGTCAAATTGGCAACAGTGTCTAACATTCCGGACCAGAAGATAAGAGGGAGCACTGGAGAGCTGACCG
>MDSW01194126.1_pt1 | contig 11888 bp, 10 predicted proteins | sample 811171 | NCBI WGS metagenome assembly MDSW01 (sample SAMN05326641, study PRJNA326480) | marine metagenome | isolation source: seawater | place: Atlantic Ocean: North West | collected 2012
ATTTAAGTTTCTAAAATGTGGACACAATTTATTTACGCTTGAATGAGAAGCAATGAAAGGCTTTTGAGAAATGTGTTCAATGTCCCAAAAACTTTGTTCACCAATATGTGAAACATCTATTAATACTTTATTTTCTTGGCAAATATTGATAACTTCTTTTCCAAAATCATTCAATCCAACTGTTTTAATTTTACTCTTATTGTATTTTTCATCAAAATTAGAAGAAACCCAGTCAAGAGAATGGTTCCATGTAGGTCCTAGATAAAATAATCCTCTATCAATAAAATGATATAAATTTTCTAAATTATTCTCAATTGCTTCTCCGCCTTCCATTGAAATTGGTAGAAGAAGTTTATCATTGATTATTCCTTCTTTAATTTCTAGTAAATTTTTAGGTATTACAACATCCTTAGAAATTGAAAGTTTTTCTATTTCATCATACATCCTATTTGCTTTATAAAAAAAGTTAGGGCCAGGTGATTTACTTGAAACCCATATTACTAATATTTGTAAATTAATGCAGGACTCTTTAAGTCGAGGTAAATCGGTATGCCCATGAGATGTTAGTTTTGTAACATCTTCACCTTCCATTATTCTTTGCACAAGGTCATTGTGCAAATCTGCAACAAACATTTAATTAATTAATAATTTCCATTTTAATAATTTTATCAGGATTACTTGGTGGTTCACCTCTAGTAATATTGTCTACAAATTCTATTCCTTCAACAACTTGACCCCAAACAGTATATTGTCCATCTAAAAATGAACAATCATTAAAACAAATAAAAAATTGACTGTTTGCACTATTTGGATCTTGTGCTCTTGCCATTGAAACTGCTCCACGACCATGATTAACATCTGAAAACTCGGCTTCTATGTTTGATAGATTAGATCCACCTGTGCCAGCTCTTGATAAATTAAACTTATCATTCGTGGAATTACCAAATTCTACATCACCAGTCTGGGCCATAAAACCATCAATAACTCTATGAAAAACAACACCATCATATTGTCCTTCATTGATTAAAGTTTTTATTTGATGAACATGTTTTGGGGCTACATCTGGCCTTGTTTCTATTTTGACTAAACCGTCTTTTAGAGTCATTTGAATAATATCACCTTTAATATTAGTATCTTCTTTTTTGTCATCAACCATTATATTCCTCTCAATAAATAATAATCCAAATATCAATATAAATATGGTTAGAAATAAAAATTTATTAGAATTAAACATATTTGTTTTCTTTACCTTATCTAAAATTGTTTTATATATGCTTTAATGCACATGTTTGAAGAAAATATCAAGCAATTAGGTATGGAGATACCTGATATGCCGGCCGCTCTTGCAAATTATGTACCATATAAAGTATCTGACAGTATTGTTTATGTATCAGGTCAAGCACCTATAAGGAATGGCGAGCTGATTTATAGAGGAAAAGTTGGTGAAGATATATCAATTGATGAAGGTGTAAAGGCCGCTGAATTGTGCTGTGTTAATATAATATCTGCTCTAAAAAAAAGCATTAATGGAGATTGGAACAGATTAGACGGTTTTTTAAAACTTGGAGGATTTGTGAATTGTAATAATAATTTCTACGATCAACCACAAATTATTAATGGTGCATCCGACTTGCTAGTAAAAATATTTGGTGATCAAGGTAAACATGCTAGATTTGCTGTTGGATCAAATTCTTTACCCATGAATATATCTGTTGAAATAGATGCAATAATTAAAATAAAATAAAAATTTTATGAGTGAATTTTTTTTTTGCTCTTCTTTAAATTTAATTAATAAAAATAACTGGAATAATTGTATTGGCAATGATCATCCATTCCTTCAATATGAATTTTTAAATGCATTAGAAAAAAGTGGGAGTGCAACAATTAAAACTGGTTGGCAACCTTATCACTACATTGAAAAAGAAAATGAAGAAATAATTGCTATATGTCCTCTTTATATAAAAAGTCATTCTTTTGGCGAGTATATTTTCGATCACTCCTGGGCAGATGCATATCATAGATATGGATTAAATTATTACCCTAAGTTACAATCTGCAATTCCATTTACTCCTGTTACTGGAGAAAGAATTATCATAAATAAAAAAATTAAAAATATTAAAGAAAAAGAAAATGAAATAATTACAAATATAATTACTGAAGCTAAGAATATAAATGTTTCTTCTTTACATTTTAATTTCATAAAAAATACATCTATGTGGAAAAATAATAAAGAAATAATGCTTAGATCAGGGATTCAATATCATTGGAAAAATAATGATTATAAAAGTTTTGATAAATTTCTTGAGAGTTTATCCTCTAGAAAAAGAAAAATAATTAAAAGAGAACGTCAATGCATAAATAATAATAACTTAAGAGTAGAATTATTAAACGGTGATTTGATTAAAGAGGAGCATATACAATTTTTCTACGATTGTTATCTAGATACTACAGGAAGAAAATGGGGATCTACTTATTTATCTAAAGATTTCTTCTTTGATTTGCTGATAAATTTTAAAGATAAAATTTTGTTAATTATGGCCTTTCATGAAAATAAAAAAATAGCTTCAGCAATAAATTTTTTAAGTAAGTCACATTTATATGGAAGGTTATGGGGGGCAAAATATGAAATTCCATTTTTACATTTTGAGTTATGTTATTATCAGGCAATTGATTATGCAATTAAAAATAACATAAAAATTGTCGAAGCCGGTGCACAAGGAGAGCATAAATTACAAAGAGGATACGTGCCAACAAAAACATGGAGTGCACATTGGATTAAAGATAAAGAATTTGGCTCAGCTATAGAAAGTTTCTTGAATAAAGAAAGCCAATTAATTGACAGTGAAAAAAATCAACTTGATATTTTGTCACCTTATAAAAACTAGGCTAATTCTTTTTTTTCCTCTTGTTTGTTAGAGAAATTAAATGAAATTTTTTTATTTTTCATTGATATCTCTACATGACCGCCTTTAGATAATTTACCAAAAATTAATTCCTCAGCCATTGGTTTTTTTACTTTTTCTTGGATAATCCTTCCTAACTCTCTTGCTCCGTATACTTCATCATATCCTTCGTCAGCAAGAAATTCTTTAGCATCTTTATCAATGGATAACGAAACACCTTTGTCTTCTAATTGAGCCTCTATTTCAATTATAAATTTATCTACAATAGATAAAACAACTTTTTTTGATAAATGATTAAAGTGAATTATCGAGTCAATTCTATTTCTAAATTCTGGGGAAAAAAGTCTATTGATTGCATCACTACTATCATCACTAGATCTGACAGAGTTAAATCCTATCCTTTTTTTTGATACATCAATTGCTCCAGCATTTGTTGTCATTATTAAAATTACATTCCTGAAATCAACTGATTTTCCATTATGATCAGTTAATTTTCCATAATCCATTACTTGCAAGAGTATATTAAAAAGATCAAAATGTGCTTTTTCAATCTCATCTAATAATAATACACAATGTGGATTTTGATCGATACCATCTGTAAGTAAACCTCCCTGATCGAAGCCAACGTAGCCTGGAGGTGCTCCAATCAATCTACTTACTGTATGGCGTTCCATGTACTCTGACATGTCAAATCTTAGTAATTTAATTCCTAAAGTTTTACTTAGTTGTCTGGCTACTTCTGTTTTTCCAACTCCTGTTGGGCCCGAAAATAAGTAAGATCCAATTGGCTTTCCATCTTCTCTTAATCCAGCTCTTGCTAGTTTAATTGATGATGATAATTCTTGAATTGCATTATTTTGTCCAAATACAAAATTTTTTAGATCTCTTTCTAAATTTTTGAGATTATTTTTATCACTTTGATTAACAGATTTAGTAGGAATTCTTGCCATAAGTGCAACAACTGCTTCGATGTCAGAGGATAAAATTATTTTTTTTCTTTTTGACTCAGGAAGAAGATATTGTGATGCACCTGCTTCATCAATAACATCTATTGCTTTATCAGGTAATTTTCTATCACCTATATATTTGTTAGATAGTTCAACTGCACTAATAATTGCATCTGGAGAGTATTTAACTTTGTGATGTTCTTCGTAATATGTTTTTAGTCCTTCTAATATTTTAATAGTTTCATCTTTAGATGGTTCCTTTATATCAATCTTTTGAAATCTTCTAACTAATGCTCTATCTTTTTCAAAATAATTTTTAAATTCTTTATAAGTAGTTGAACCTATACATCTCAAGTTTCCATTACTTAAAGATGGTTTTAATAGATTACTAGCATCCATAGATCCTCCACTAGTAGCCCCAGCTCCAATTACAGTATGTATTTCATCAATAAATAAAATAGCCTTTTCTTCTTTTTGAAGATCTTTCAGTACTGCTTTTAATCTTTCTTCAAAATCACCTCTATAGCGAGTACCTGCAAGCAAAGCCCCCATATCAAGTGAGTAAATTGTGGACTCTTCCATTATTTCAGGTACTGATTTTTCAACAATTCTCTTAGCTAATCCCTCAGCTATAGCAGTTTTCCCAACGCCAGGGTCTCCAACGAAGAGTGGATTATTTTTTTGTCTTCTACATAAAATTTGAATTGTTCTGTCGAGCTCAGAATTTCTACCAATTAATTTATCAATTTTACCATTTTTTGATTTTTGATTTAAATTTATGCAAAACTGATCGAGGGCTCTTTTTGAATTTTTAGACTGACTATTTTCATTATAACCATTATCTAAAACATCCTCAGTTTCTAAATTTTCATTAGTTTTAGATATTCCATGAGAAATATATTGAACCGCATCAAGCCTAGTCATGTTTTGTTGATGAAGAAAATATACTGCATGACTCTCTTTTTCAGAAAATAAGGCTACGATCATATTAGCACCTGTAACGTTTTCACGACCACTAGATTGAACATGAATTGCAGCACGTTGAAGAACTCTTTGAAAACCATTTGTTAGTTTAGGTTCTCCAGTAAAATTTTCCTTTAAATTTTCAAGATCTTTAGAAATAAAGTTATCAATATTGACTTTTAGTGTGTTAGTATCAACTGCACATGCCTTAAGAACACTTAATGCATCTTGATCTTCTAAAAGACATAAAAGAAGATGTTCAAGTGTAACATATTCATGCTTATTGTTAGTTGCTAGTTGATAAGCTTCCCTTAAAGTTTTTTCTAAATTTGGAGAAAGCATTATGATTTCTCCATAGTGCATTGAAGTGGGTGTTCATTTTTTTTTGCTAAATCCATTACAGCTTTACATTTTGATTCTGCTACTTCATATGTAAATGTTCCACAAACACCTACACCATTCTTATGAACATGTAACATTATTTGAGTAGCTTCCTCTGATTTTTTACTGAATATTTTTTCTAACACCATTATTACAAATTCCATGGGTGTATAATCATCATTCATTAATAAGACATTATACATTGAAGGCTTCTTCGTTTTTGGCTTGGCTTCTAAAAGAAGGCCTTTTTGAACATCATCTAGGCGATTATCATTATTTTGGTCAGAATTCATAAAATGTAAATAATATCTTTTTTTATATTTTAAAGCATTTTTTATGTTTGTAAGGAGCGAAAATGATATGTTATTGAATAAATAGTGAAAAAAAATCTTTCGATTAAGATAATAATAGTATTTTTTTTAGCTTTAAACATTTCCTTTAATGTATTAGCAAAAAAAGCAGCAATAGTAATTGACTTCGATACTAATGAAGTACTTTTTGAAAAAAATACTGATACTAAAAATTATCCAGCATCTTTAACTAAAATGATGACATTATATATTGTCTTTGATTACATTCACAAAAATAAGTTAAGTTACAATGATGAAATGGTTGTTTCGGCTACTGCAGCATCAAGATCACCAAGCAAATTATATTTAGAACAAGGAACTACTATAAAAGTTAAAGATGCAATAAATGCCCTAATCATTAAATCTGCAAATGATGTTGCTACAGTTATTTCAGAAAAAATTAGTGGTTCAGAAAGAGAATTTGCAAAATTAATGACATCATATGCAAGAAACTTAGGCATGAATAATACAACATTTAAAAATGCATCTGGGTTGCCAAATCGAGCTCAATTAACTACTGCAAGAGATATTTCCAAGCTTTCCTTTTCATTAATAAATAATTTTCCTGAAGAATATAAATTATTTAGCAAAACATCTTTTAGTTGGAAGGGTAAAATTTATAAAACTCATAATAAATTAATGTTAAATTATGATGGAGCTGATGGAATAAAAACAGGATACATCAAAGCTTCTGGATTTCAGTTAGCTTTTTCTGCGGTGAGAGATGATAAAAGGCTAATTGGTGTTTATTTTGGAGGTGATACTGGAAAACAAAGAAATGAACGTCTTAAACTTTATATGGATAATTCATTTAAAAAATTAAACAAAAGTAAAGCAATTGTAAAACAAAATAAAAAAATATTAAAGAATGAAAATAAAATTTCTAAAAATAATAAATATTCTATTGTTGTAGGAACTTTTAAATATAGAAAAAATGCAGAAAAACAAATTAATTTAATTAAGAAAAAATATCCTAAAACAACAAATAACAAAAATTCACAAGTTGTATTTATCGAGGTCTCAGGTAAAAAATTATATGAATCACGTTTTTTAAATTTTACAAAAAAGGATGCTTATCAGGCGTGTAGAAGATTAGCTAAATACGGAAGGGATTGTTTTGTTAGATTGTAAATTTAAAATCAATGTCACTTAATTCAAGTTGAGTTTCAACAATATTAATCAATTTTTTTAATCCGTTTTCACTTGTAGATTCCGCTCTACAAGTGAGTTGATTTTGAGTATTGCTTGCTCTCATTAAAAACCAGCCATCATTTGTTTCAACTCTTATCCCATCTATATCAATTATATTACCATCAAAAGTAGATAGTCTTTTTTTTATATCCTCAATTATTTGGAATTTCTTTATTTCTTCGACATCAAATCTTGTTTCAGGTGTAGAATAAGTTTTTGGATATTGATCAATTATCTCAAATAGACTTTTTTCCTGATTACTTAAAATTCTCAGTAATCTTAATGCTACATACATTGCATCGTCATACCCATAAAAATCATCACCATAACAAATATGACCACTCATTTCACCTGATAAAGGAGATTTAATTTCTTTCATTTTTTCTTTTATAGGAGAGTGCCCTGTTCTTTCCATTATTGGTTCACATCCAATTTTTTTTGATTCATCAAAAAAAACCTTACTGCACTTGACGTCCATAATTATTTTTGGATTATTATATAAATTAACTACTTCTGAACACAAAACTAACATATATTGATCTGCCCAAACTAAATTCCCTAAATTATCAATAACGCCCAACCTATCTCCATCTCCATCGAAAGCCAGTCCTATATCACATTTATTTTTTTTGACTGAGTCAATTAACTGCCGCATGTTTTTTGGCACTGTTGGATCAGGGTGATGGTTTGGAAAATTACCATCTACTTCTTGATTTATAATTATATTTTCAGTGTTTTGAAGTTTTGAAATCAATTGATTAATGATAACACCCATAGCACCATTACCAATGTCCCAACTAATTTTAAGTTTATTTTTGATAGATATATTTTTTAGAATTCTTTTAACATAATCATCAATGATATTTAAATTTTCAATTTTTCCTTTTTTTTTCTCTAGATCTAAACTTTGAACTATTTTCTGAAAATTTTGAATGTTTGTACTAAAGAAACTATGTTTATTTAAAACCATTTTAAATCCATTATATTCAGGAGGATTGTGAGATCCAGTGATCATAATAGCTGCATCAGTATTAAGGTGATAATCCGCAAAATACAGCATTGGTGTGGGACAAACACCAATATTTGAAACATTTGCTCCTGAGTCTTTTAATCCAGCACTTAAAGCATCATACAATTTAGGCGAAGTTAATCGTCCATCATAACCTATAGTAATATTATTTGAATTTAGTTGTTCAAAAACAACATTACCAAAAACTCTACCAATAGAATAAGCCGTGTTTTCAGTAATATTTTTGTCAACTATGCCTCTGATATCATATTCTCTTAAAACTTCAGGATCAAATTTTTCAATTTTGTAATTATTTTCCTGTACCATAATATTCGTATCCTAATTTTTTTAATTCCTCACTATTATAAATGTTTCTCAAATCAAAAATTTTCTTTTTTTTAATTAATTTAGCTATAGTAGAAAAATTTAGTGCTCTAAATTCATTCCATTCTGTTCCAATAACTATCGCATCTGCATTTTCACAAGCTTGATAAGGAGAATTAAAATATTTAAAATTGGTATACTGATTTTTAGCATTTTGCATTGCAATAGGATCAAAACAATGAATTTTAAATCCTTTTTCATTCATATAGTCTGCAAGTTTTATTGATGTCGACTCACGAATATCATCTGTATTAGGTTTGAAACTTAATCCTAAAAAAGCTAAAACAGATTTTGGTTCGCTGTATTTTATTATTTTATTACCAATTTTTTTTATTCTATCTTCATTTGACTTATGAACAGCATTTACAATTGATAAATCTATTTTAAATTTTTTTGCAGTTGAGGAAAAAGCTTTTACATCTTTTGGAAAACATGAACCTCCATATCCAGGCCCTGCATTGAGAAATTTTGAACCAATTCTTTGATCTATTCCCATTGCTTTTGATACATCTTGGACATTAGCACCTACAACTTCACATAAATCAGCAATTTCATTTATAAAACCAATTTTAGTTGCTAAAAAACTATTAGAAGCATATTTAATAATTTCAGCAGTTTCTATTGAAGTTGATACCAATGGTGTCTCCCTTAAATACAAAGGTCTATAGAGTTCTTTCATTAAATTTTCAGATTTTGTATTTTCAGTTCCAATTACTACTCTATCAGGTCTCATAAAATCGTTAATAGCAGATCCCTCTCTTAAGAATTCTGGATTTGAAACAACATCAAAATTTTCAATATTAATTTTTTTTGAGATTATTTTTTTAATTTTTTTTGTTGTGCCAACTGGCACAGTTGACTTTGTTACTATTAAACAATATTTATTTATATTTTGGCTTACTTCTTCAGCAACTGACCAAACATTACTTAGATCTGCTTCATCTTCTAAACGTCTACTAGGTGTACCAACAGTGATAAAAATAATATCGGCGTTATTTATTGAAGAGCTTAAGGAATTTGAAAACGTAAGTAACTTTGTATTATTTAAGTGTTTGGCAAGCAATTCGTTCATTCCTGGTTCATAAAAAGGACATTTGCCTTGTTTTAATTTTTCTATTCTTGAATTATCTTTATCATGACATACTGTTTGATATCCAAATTCAGAAAAACAAGCTCCGGTTACTAAACCTACATAACCAGTGCCAATAATAGCTAATTTCATTGTGATCCTATAAACCTGATTACGATAGTATTAAATGACAATTATTAATAAAATATTAATAATAAAAATTTACTTAATTCATCACTGTGTGGACTGAGCCTCTCTCAATTATTTGTGTTTTGGCAAGAAAATTACTATTTTTATTAGGTTTTGAAACCTTATTAAGTAATATGTTAATTGCTTTCCTTCCCAATTCTTTAACTGGAAATGAAGCAGCAGTAATTGGTGGTGTACTTAAATCCCTGACTAATGAGCCGTCAAAAGTAATAATTGAAATATCTTTTCCAATTTTCAAATCTAGATTATTACAGGCTTTAATTGCGCTTAGAGCTGAAAATTCAGTTGAGCAGATTATGGCTGTAATTTTTTTATTGATTGATAACATTTTTTTTATAATTTCAAAACTTTTCTCAGGCTCCTCAAGTTTAACTGTGGCATAATAATTTTTATTAAATTTTATATTATTTTGTTTCAATGATCTTAAAAAGGATAATTTTCTTTCATTAGCAAAGTTATATTTTTCAGAAATATTAATATACGCAATTTCTTTATGTTTTTTTTTGATTAAATAATTCATTATATTTTCTATTGCTCCACTATTATCTAAATCAACCCATGAAAAATTTTTGCTAGATTTGGTTTTACCCCAAGCGACATAATTTATTTTATATTTTTTTAATAAATCAATTCTTTGATCCTTAGTTTTAATATTCTGCAAAACAATATTTTCTATTCTTTGTTCAAAAATTAATTTTTTATAAGCTTCAATTTCTTCTGCTTCACTTTTAGCAAATAAGATTTGCAATTGAATACTTTCTGAGAGTAATTCATCAGACATACCAGAAATAAATTCAAAAAAATTACCCTGATTTAAAGTGCTAGTATTAGTCCCATAAATGGGAAGTACATAACCAACAGTATTTGTCTTACCTGACGCTAAAACACTAGCGTAAGGATTTGGCTTATATTGATATTTTATAGCAAATTTTTTTACTCTTTCTCTTGTTTTTTCACTTACATCTGGATACCCTCCTAAAGCCCTAGAAACAGTAGTTATTGATAAGTTTAGCCTTTTTGCAAATTGCTTTATGTTCATATTTCATGAATAACTTACAAATATTGAATTGACAACCAAAACGTTTTGGTAAATTATGAATAATATATTAATAGGAGGACTAATGAATAATATAATTAAATTTTTGTTAGCAACTCTTACCTCATTTTTTCTAAGTTTTTCAGCTTATGCTGGTGGTCATTATACTGGTCCAGATTTAACTGGTCAAAAAGTTGTAATGTTTGGTCCATGGTTATCTCCTGAACAAGAAACAATGAGAGAAGTTGGTGCTATTTTTGAAAAAGCTACAGGAGCTACTTTTGAATATGGTGGTTCTGATAGTTTTGAACAACAAGTAATGATCGATCTTAAAGCTGGTAGTGCTGCTGATTTAGTTGTATTTCCACAACCTGGTCTAGCTGCAAATGCTGCCGCTATGGGAGGCTTAGTTCCACTAGGTAATGAAATTAAACAAATGGTTCTAGACAACTATGCTGCTGGTCAGTCATGGGTTGATCTATCAACATATGCTGATGAAAATGGTAATGATCAATTTAACGCTATTTTCTTTAGAACAAATGTTAAGAGTTTAGTTTGGTATTCACCTGACAACTTTGAGGATAATGGTTATGAAATTCCTGGTTCAATGGAAGAGCTGATAGCTCTTACTAGGCAAATGGCTTCAGATGGAAATACCCCATGGTGTATTGGTCTTGGTTCAGGTGCTGCTACAGGATGGCCTGCAACTGACTGGATGGAAGATATTATGCTTAGAACACATTCTCCTCAGGTCTATGATATGTGGGTTTCTAATGAAATGCCTTTTAATGACCCAAGAGTTCTTGAAGCAATGGATTTCTTTGGAACTTTTGCTTTAAATGACCAATTTGTAAATGGTGGCAGTAAAGCTGTTGCTACTACAGATTTTAGAGATGCTCCAAATGGATTATTTACATCTCCTGCGGAATGTATGATGCATCGTCAAGCTAGTTTTATACCTGCTTTCTTTCCTGAAGGCTCTGAAGCTGGTGTAGATTATGACTTCTTTTATTTTCCTGCATACGCTTCAAAAGATCTAGGTACACCAGTACTTGGTGCAGGAACTTTAGTTGCAGCTACAAATGACAATCCAGCTACATTAGAATTTATAAAATTCTTAATGCATCCAGAACCACATGAGTATTGGATGGCAAAAGGTGGATTCTTGACACCACATAAAGGTGTTGATGGCAGCAAATATGCTAGTGATACTTTCCGAAAACTTGGTGAAATATTAACTGGTGCTACTACCTTTAGATTTGACGCTTCAGATTTAATGCCTGGTGCTATTGGCGCTGGTAGTTTCTGGACTGGCATGGTTGATTATACCAATGGCAAATCAGCTAAAGAAGTAGCTGACGGTATTCAAGCAAGCTGGGACGCTATTAAATAGTTTACCTCCACAAACAGGCGAACAATTTACTTGTTCGCCTGTTTTTTTTATA
>MDSW01152817.1_pt1 | contig 11886 bp, 9 predicted proteins | sample 811171 | NCBI WGS metagenome assembly MDSW01 (sample SAMN05326641, study PRJNA326480) | marine metagenome | isolation source: seawater | place: Atlantic Ocean: North West | collected 2012
CCAACGAAGAAACCAAAACTAATTACAACGAGTGCAACTAAAAGAACCATAGAAAAATTTTTAAGGAGTATTTCGATATGAATCTCATAAACCCTTACGGCCATGTACAAAAAAGCTGCGCATGCACACATGGACACTAGCCAGGCTGAGCGTTTTCTTGCAAGCGACCAAGACTTCGATGTAGTTTTAGACTGTTTTAATTCATCCATCTCACAATCCAATTTAATCCAATGTATTTCCTGAAAAAATTATCAATAGTCCTCCAGAAACGCAATAAACTGATGTTCACTCATAACACCTATGTTGTAACTTTTAGCCTTTTTGAGTTTTGAACCTGCACCAGGCCCCGCAACAACTTGAGATGTTTTAGCGGAGACACTCGAACTTACTTTTGCACCCAATGACTGCAGTATGTCTTTAGCCTCAGCGCGACTCATACTAACAAGCCCTCCAGTTAAAACCCAAGTCTGACCAACCAAAGGCGCTTCTTTATAATTCTCCAAATCTACGTCTTGCCAAGACACTCCGGCCTCACATAGAGCAGTAATAATGGAGGAGTTGTCTGGATTTTTAAAAAAATTAACAATATGCCCTGCCACTTTAGGCCCGATGTCATCAATTTCTAAAAGATCATCTAATGAGGCCTTGGAAATTTTTTCTATTGACCCAAAATTTGTTGCGAGTGTACTTGCAGTCGCCTCTCCAACCTCACGAATTCCGAGAGCATATAAAAACTTTTTTAGAGTTGTAGTCTTGCTCTTCTCGATAGCATTAATTAGATTCCTTGCAGATTTTTCTCCCACACGCTCCAAAATAATAAGTTTTTTATGATTGAGATCATAAAGATCTGCTACAGAAAAAATTACAGACTTCTCCACCATAAGGTCAACCAACTTGTCACCCAGTCCATCGATGTCCATTGCTCTTCGGGATGCAAAATGCTTAATCGCTTCTTTTATCTGGGCAGCGCAGAAAAGACCTCCCGAACAACGAGCCACTGCCTCCTCACCAAACTTTTGAACAGCAGACTTACAAACAGGACAACGTTCAGGAAATACTATCTCCTGTGTTTTAAGCGGACGTCTTTCAAGAACCACTTTCGCAATCTTTGGAATTACATCTCCTGCTCTGCGAATAATGACGGTGTCTCCTATTCGCACTCCTAGACGCTTTATTTCATCTCCATTATGCAGAGAGGCATTACTCACAGTCACACCCCCAACAAATACAGGTTCAAGCCTTGCCACTGGGGTAATCGCTCCTGTGCGTCCTACTTGGAATTCGACATCAATTAAACGAGTCATTTCCTCCTGGGCCGGAAATTTTCTTGCAATAGCCCATCTGGGAGCCTTTGCAACAAACCCCAGACGTTTCTGCAAAGTCAAATCATTCACTTTGTAGACGATTCCATCAATGTCATATGGTAAGTCATCCCTTTGACTTGACATTTTTTCGTAATAATCAACACAACCATTTACACCCGTGACAGTCTCCACAAAGGGATTTATTTTAAATCCCCAGATGCTTAGTGATTCGAGCATGGATTTATGTGAAGCCGGTATTTCTTGGGCCTCCAGTTGTCCTACACTATATGCGCATATATCAAGAGGTCGACTAGCTGTTATTTTTGGATCCAACTGGCGTAAACTCCCGGCGGCAGCATTACGAGGATTAACGAATGTTTTCTCTCCATTTACCAATGCCTTTCTGTTAAAAATCTCAAATCCAGACCGGGGCATGAAAATTTCACCCCTAACCTCTAGAATGTCCGGAATGTTAGTGCCTCGTAAATTGAAAGGAACACTTCTAATGGTGCGAACATTAGCTGTAATGTCCTCGCCTATAGATCCATCGCCCCTTGTGGCAGCATAAGCTAACTGTCCTTTTCGATACAGCAGACTGACAGCGGCACCATCGAGCTTTGGCTCACAAACAAATTCGATATCCGTCAATAAATTTAGCCTTTCTTTCACTCTACGATCGAAATCCATTAAATCTTTATCACTAAAGGCATTATCAAGAGATAGCATTGGAACGACATGTTTTATTTGAGCAAAGGAAGAAAGAGGTTCTCCACCGACTCGCTGGCTTGGAGATTCTTGAGTTATACAGTCCGGATAGTCTGTTTCAATTGAAATAATTTGCTTGATTAACCTATCATACTCGCTGTCAGAAACAGATGGGTTGTCTAAAACATAGTATTGATAGTTATATCCATTAACAACCTCTATAAGCCTGGAGTACTCCATGATGACTTTTTGGGGTATTGAGGTCATTTTTCTAGAGGATCAATATCAATTTTTTGCCAACCTTTGTGAAAACACTTTCTTTGCACGTTGCCTGTAATGGTCGATTGTTTGGCGAGTCATTGAACTCCTAGTCTCATCCATAATATTTAGTGGGAGAGATTGAGTCAGCTTATCTACAGTATTTAACATGTTATCAAATCCTGATACTGTGTCCTCTACATCGTCCAAAGCCATGAAGAATGTAACTCCTGGAGTATCTATGCTGTTCATTGTATTCAAATCAAAGGTGCCAGGATTTACCAAATTAGCCATACTAAATAAAATAGGTCCAGAACCATCACTATTCAAATGCCGATGGAAAATTTTCATCTCACCGTAACGAAGACCGGAGTCAACAGCGGCTGCCAACAAATCTGCCCCATTTACCATTGCTCCTTTATTAGCTACTAAGTGGATAACCAGAACCTCTTGTGATTCTGGCATCTTAATTCTCGATGCGTTGGTCAACGAGGATTGAGACATCAAGCCCTCTGCTTCTTGACGATTTTGAGATTTGAACCCTGCATTGTCCAAATCAAAATCCTGTTGCTCTGGCTTATTAAAGCCAAAATTATTTTCAGCGGTGAACTGAGCATGCGACGTTTCTAAATTAACCGGTTCCTCAACGTCCCTAGATCCAATAATTTTCGACCCTCCGGACGGAAATTGGCTTTGATCGAAATCATCCTCCTCAAAATTATCTAAATCACTCGCCGTCTTTTTTAAATGCCTGGATGACATCTGGAGATTTTCGTAACGACTTTTCTTTAATCGCCGAGCAATATCAAGTATTACCGCCAAAAGCGCTAATGAGGCGATGATTATTAATATGTCCGTAGGAGCTAAAAAGTCCATTACTTAACTTTAACCTTCACATTTTTCAAGCGGAGTTTATTCTAGTTTTAGCAAAAAGAAAAACCACTTCCTAGCATCTCTACGGTTATGACTCAACCAACTCCGCAGCTTGATCTACATCAACAGAAACTAATCGAGAGACGCCAGCCTCATGCATGGTCACACCCATCAATTGGTTAGCTGCTTCCATGGATATCTTGTTATGAGTAATAAAAATAAACTGCACCTGCTCAGACATCTCCTTCACCATTGTCGCGTATCGACTAACGTTGGCATCATCTAGTGGAGCATCAACCTCATCGAGCATGCAAAAAGGCGCTGGATTTAATTTAAAAATTGCAAAAACCATCGCAATCGCAGTCAAAGCCTTTTCTCCACCAGATAGCAAGTGAATGGATGAATTTTTCTTTCCCGGAGGACGTGCCATTAATGTTACGCCGGTATCTAACAGATCATCACCAGTCATTTCTAAATAAGCATGGCCTCCACCAAATAGCTTAGGAAACAATCCTTGAATGTGAGTATTAACAAGTTCAAATGTTTCTTTAAAACGCGTTCTTGTTTCCTTATCTATTTTTTGAATAGCTGATCGAAGAGTTTCCAGCGCACTTTCCAACTCAGCATTCTGTTTATCTAGATAATCTTTTCGCTCTGACTCAATTTTGTATTCATCAATAGCAGCAAGATTAATCGGACCGAGTCTTTGTATTCTATTGGCTACTAGCTGAAGCTGTTCTTCCCAATCAACTAGATCCGAGTCATCTGGTAAACTTTCAAGAAGGTTTGCAAGATTTCCTCGTTTTTCCTGTATCTGCTCTTCAATTGTTTTGCTCAAGGTAGTGATTTCTTGAGCAGAAAGCCTCTGTTTCTCAAGTTCACTCTGTACTTTTTGTTGGTCAGTTTCCAAATGAGTACGCTTCTTCTCCTCCTCTAGTCGCTGATACTCAGTGTTTTCCAACTCTTTTCTGACTTCAGAAAGTTCTGTTTCAGCTCCCAAACGCTGCGACAAATACTCCGCCAAATTTTCTTTATAGTTGTCAGTAGGATCTTCTTTTATTTCAAACGCCGTCATCAATTCAGATCTTCTCTCACCAAGCCGTTCAAGCTGGATTGCTAAACGAGATATACTTTCTTGAACAGAAAACAATTGGGTGGTCAATGAATTTTCTCGAACAGTTAGCTCCTGACTATTCTCACGGTCCTCTTGCGCTATGGATCTTGCAGATTCAAGAGCAGATTTCAACTGCTGTCTCTGCAAGGTTAAGTCTTCACGAGTAGCGCTATCAAGTTCTATCTTTTCAATTGAATTCTGCAACGCAGTTCTTGCGGAGGACAGATTTTCTTGCTCAGTTTTAGTTTGCTCATCGACCTCAGCTAGTTCAGTTTCAGCTCTTTCTTTTCGGGCACGATACTGCTCAATTTGAACTTCAAACCCACTAAGTTTAGACCGTAGCTCAGCATAATTACGCTGCTGTGACCCCATAGCTTTTGAAACTTCATGAGCTACTGATTCGAGGGACTGTAATTTTTTTTCGTTGCGGTCGATTATAAGCTTTGAGTCTTTAACACCCAGCTCTAAAGTGCCGATCTCCTCATCGATTACTTTCAATTCCTGTTTTCGCTGCAGAACTCCAGCAGTAGCATCTTTATCTCGTGCCACTCTTGCCCAATTTGGACCGAGCCAAATACCATCAGAAGTTACGACTGACTCATTTGCGGATAATTTAGACTGAATTGATAGAGCTTCGGTTAGATTATCAGCGGCATAAATATTTTCTAGCAATGCCTTCGCCGCTTCTCCTTCAACAAATTCGTTTAAGAGACGACCCTTTGAACCCTTTTGTATCTTTTTAGGGATTGGTCTTCCTATTAATAAGAGTTCTCCCTTCGCAAATTCCTCCATCAGCGTCACGGTTTCACTCATATTTTTTACAGCGATGGCCTGAAGATAGCTACCCAAAACTGCCTCCACCGCTACTTCCCAGCCTATTGAGGGTTTTATTTGTTCTGACAACCTTGGGAATTTATCTAGTCCTTTTGATATAAGCCATTTGCGCTCTGTATCATCACCCATGGAAGCCTGCTGTAGCGCTCTCAATGAGGCTCTTCGACCAACTAAAGTTTGGTGCGTTAGGAGCAGACCATCGTGCTCATCTCTACAAATTTTAGCCTCTACGCGCAGAGATTTAATATATTGATCATTGTCATCTCGTTTATTTTCTAAAGCTGAACGTTCTAGTTCTGCGGCATTCAACATTTCTTGAACAGTTATCATTTCTTCTTCGGTGGAATTTGCCTGAAAGCTACTAGCCTCAGCCTCTAGACTTTGATGCCTCTCCGATAACTTCCGCATTAATTGCTCAAGATACTGAATCCTAGACTGCTGAACTTCTGCCTGCTGGCGAGGAGAAACTGAAGTTTGATTAAACTCATCCCACAACTGTTGCCATGCACTCATTGCGAGCTCAGCATCTTCAAGAGCTGTAGCAGACAGGGTTTCAGCTGCTTGAGCTTTCTCTAAAGCTGGCTTTAATTCTTTAAGCTCTACCTCCCAACCCTTAATTTTTTGGCTATCGGAAGCAAGAAGTGTCTCAGTTTCGTGAAGATTACGCTGTGTTTCTTGTAGCTCCTTGTCAAGGTCTTGCGCTCTTTGCTGGGCATGCTCAATAGCCTGCTCAATGCGAGTTATTTCACCACCAATTTTATAAAATTTTCGCTGAGCCTCATTAAAACCGTCACTCTGATCGGCAAACTGCGTCCTGAGCTTTTCAATTTGAGAGTCACAGTGCGCCTTTTCTGAAGAGACTTTCTCTTTTTCAACCTCCAAGCCACCAATAATAGTTTTAAGCTTCAAGGCATCTTTATTATGCTCTCGCCATCTTAATGCTAGAAGTTCAGTTGAGAGTCGTCTCTCGTCTTTTTTAAATTCGGAGTATTTTTCAGCTGCTTTAGCTTGTCTTTCTAATCGATTTATCTGGCGTTCTAACTCATCACGAATATCAGTCAATCTTTCTAAATTTTCGATAGTTCTCGAGATCCGGCTCTCTGTTTCTCTCCTACGTTCTTTGTACTTAGATATCCCAGCGGCTTCTTCTATATATATTCTCAGCTCATCTGGTTTCGACTCAATCAGTCTAGAAATCATCCCTTGTTCTATAATGGCGTAACTTTTAGGGCCAAGACCGGTTCCTAGAAAGATATCTGTGATATCCCTACGCCGGCACTTGTTGCCATTTAAATAATAATTTGACTGGCCATCTCGAGCCACTTTCCGACGAATACCAATTTCATTGTAGGCAGCAAACTCTCCAGTGACTCGACCTTGGCTATTATCAAAAATTAACTCAACTGATGCCTGCCCAACGGGCTTTCTCTCAGCAGAACCGTTGAAAATGACATCAGACATCGATTCGCCACGAAGATTCTTTGCTGATGTCTCTCCCATAACCCAGCGAACAGCATCAATAACGTTTGATTTACCGCAACCATTTGGCCCGACAACCGCACAAAGATTACTCGGGAAGTTAACATTTGTAGGATCGACAAAGGATTTGAATCCAGAAAGTTTTATCGATTTAAGCCGCATAAATACCTATTTTATTGTTTTAATCCACTCTCAAAAGAACGCTTTCAACCAAACATTCATCAAATGATTTGTCACTGGTAGGATACTACAAAACTGAAGAAAATAGTGGGTATATCAGTAGTTTTTGAACTATAAAAGTTCAGCTAATTTAGAGTCTTTTGCTATTGATTATCAACTTGTATTCATTGCTGTATTCCTCAAGTGCGAAGGGTTCACCAATTGCCTCCCAGTCACCTGCTTGGGGAGTAGCAGAGCCTGTGGAGGACAAGCGAGCCACCACTTGAATTTCTTCAACGGCCGACAAATTTTGGCCTGGCATTAAGCTATCTAAATCACTCAAAATTATGGTAGCAGGTAAGCGCGAGGCACTTATTTTTTTTGCTGCAATGGGCATCTTTGAGTCGCCCGGTCTTATGGCTGCTACAAATACAATCTGATTTTTTTTGACGGGGATGGAGGGGTGCAAACTCACTGTCAACACTATCTGTTTAATGCCTTTTGAAAAAGAATCATTTGATTCAGTGTGACTTGAAGAGAGCACTAAAGATTCAGCTTGTTCAATTCCAATTTGCAGCCCGCCATAAATGGACCCATCAGGATCAAGCCCAATCTGAGCCTTACGCCAAAATTTTGCAGCAATCGCAGGTTTCCCTTTGGAATATGCTTCGATTCCCTTTAAACCTAATACTGTTGAGTTAGAGGGATCAACCTCATAAGCCTTATCTACAGCTAATCTTACTCGCTCTGTAAACTTGCTTTGATCAACTAAAAACAGAGATTCCGCGTATTGAGCTAGCAAAAAACTATCCTGCGGATCAATCTGAAGCGCTGTTAAAAAGTAGTCATTCGCCCTTGGAAAATCATTTTTACTGATTGCAAATTGCGCAAGTAAGGTCCAATAATAAATATTATTAGGCGTCTGTTTTACTCTCTTTTCCAGCGCCTCATTAAGCCGAATATTTCTAGCGAGGTTCTCTCTTTGATTTGAAGAAACGTTATCAGACTGCTCTTCAATAAGCTCTTTTATTATCTCATCTTGTTGAGCTCCAAGATGGTAATAGGTTGTGATTGTAATAATTGGTAGCGCGATTAAAAGGCAGGGTAAAAGCCAAATACCTCCTGAAAAATTTTCCTCTGATAACGACGTTGTGGCTTCAGTGTTCGCTAGTAATAACTTTTCAGCACCTAGATTTAAGTCATGGTACTGCTGTTCATCTAACTCCCCAGCCGCAAACTGAGCCGCGAACAAACCCTTCTGCTCTTCGAAAAGAGCAATATTTTGATGTTCCGTGAGTCTACTCTGCGAGACAGCTTTATCTCTTCGAGCCTTAATATCAGATACAAAGGGAAACAAAACAAATAACATCGCAAAAATTAAAGTCGCGATTGTTACAATGAACATTATTCAATAGTTCCTGAATCTAGTAGATTTTTTAAACGTTGCTTATCCATTTCGTTTTTAAGATTTTCTTGTTTTAGTTCATCAGGTCGCCGACTTAACCTGAACACTAACCAACCACCTATAAATAATATTAATAGTGGAGAACCCCATAACAGAGATGTAGTTTTATTAACCTGTGGTCGGTATAGAATGAAGTTAGAGTAACGAGAAGTAAGATGTGCCTTAATTTCCTGATTTGAGAGACCACGCTCTAACAGATGATGTATCTCGTCTTTAAGGTCCAGTGAAATAGGTGAGTTCGAATCTGCAAGGTTTTGATTTTGACACTTGGGGCAACGTAATTCCGCAGTTAACTGATCATAACGCTCTCTCAAGATAGGATCAGAAAACTCAACTAAGTCATCCAAACCAAAAGCGATTGAAAAGAATAATAGTGTGTATACCAAAAGCAGCCGCTTCACTGTGCTTCAACCAAAAGTTCAGCATATAAATCGCGGAATTCATTTCTCCAGACCCTCTCATCAATTACACCAACTCGCCTATAACGAATGATTCCTTGGGCGTCTACGAGAAATGTTTCAGGTGCACCATAAACTCCTAAATCTAATCCAAGTCTTCCTCTGATGTCGGACACAGAGTAAACAAACGGATCTCCTAGATTCTCAAGCCAAAGCATTGCATCTTCAACTTGATCTTTGTAGTTCAGTCCAACTATTTTTACTCCCCTATCTGAGAGCTTATCAAGCATCTTATGCTCTATACTGCAAGCATAGCACCATGAGGCCCAAACATTGACCAAAGTAACCTCTCCCAATAATTCCTCTCTAGTTATCTGTCGATGTTCATCGTCTAACGCTATCAAATCAAATTCTGGAAACTCTTTATCCACTAGAGCTGATGGCAGGATACTTGGGTCTTTATCTAAGCCTAAAAATAAAATCATACTTAACCCCAAAAATAGAGCAAGAGGAGCAAAGACAGCAAACTTATTCAAATGCTAGACCTCCTTTATTACTTTGTCCGTCCAATACTTTTTTCCTACGCCTATAACGTTTATCAAACGCTGCAAGCAATCCTCCAAACCCAATAAGCAGGCTTCCGAGCCAAATAAATCGGACTAGAGGTTTGATCTGCAAGCGAACGGCCCAAGCCTCTCCTTGGAGTGGCTCTCCCAAAGAAACGTAGAGATCTCGCGCTAAACTTGCATCAATTGCAGCTTCTGTCATTACTTGACCACCAGCCTTATAGTTTCGCTTTTCTGGGAACAGGTTTATTATCCGCCCAGTTTTGTCTGCTACGGTAATTTCACCTCTAAATGCGACAAAATTATCGTTATCAACTCGATTTACTCCACCAAATTTGAACTCATAATCAGAAATTTTTATTGCATCTCCAGGCATCATTCTCAAATCTCTCTGTTCATCATAAGAACTACTCATTCCTACCCCAAGGGCACAAGCAGCCAGTCCAATATGGGCGATTACCATGCCCCAGTAGCTGCCCGTTAAACGTTTTGCATTTATCCAGCTGCCTCGAGACTTTAAGTAAATATCTTCAATAGTCATAAACAGAACCCAGGCACTAACAAATAATGTTATGCCTGCAGTGAAGGAGTAACTAGAACCAGAGGATGAGTTAGTGAGTAGAGTTGGCACCAGCAAAGCAATAAAAAAGCTCAGAAGCCCTGGAAATAATCCTCTACGTAACAATAGGCTGCTATCTGTTGATCCCCACCGGGTGAATCCTGCAAAACCCAACGCAAGCATCAAAATAATCATCAAAGGTACAAAGAAGAAATTGAAATAAGGTGCGCCTACCGAAATTTTGCCCAACTGAAAAACATCAGCAAACAGAGGATAGAGGGTGCCAATAAAAATAGTGGCCGTAGAGGTCACTAAAAGTACATTATTGACGAGTAATATTGTCTCTCGTGACCATCCTCTGTGGGTTGTCGAGTTAGCCATCTGGGGGCTACGTATAGCAAACAGTAACAGTGACGCTCCGACAACCATAACTAGGAACCACAAGATGAAAATTCCTCTTTCTGGATCATTGGCAAAAGAGTGGACCGACGTCAGAATTCCCGAGCGCACCAAAAAAGTCCCAAGTAAACTTAAAGAAAAGCTTAATATTGCAAGCAGAAGAGTCCAACTCCTGAAAACACCTCTCTTCTCGGTCGCGGCAATACTGTGAACCAGAGCCGTTGCCATCAACCAAGGCATGAACGAGGCGTTCTCCACAGGATCCCAGAACCACCAGCCACCCCAGCCAAGCTCATAATACGCCCACCAACTTCCAAGACTAATCCCCAAGGTTAAAAATACCCATGCAGTATTAATCCATGGCCTAGACCATCGCGCCCAAGCACTATCGAATTGACCTCCGATTAGTGCCGCTATTGCAAACGCAAAAGGAACAGCTGATCCAACATATCCCATATAAAGCATCGGTGGGTGGACAATTAAACCAAAGTCCTGAAGCAGCGGATTTAAATCTCGCCCCTCCAGTGGCGAGACGGGCAATAACCGCTCAAAAGGATTAGATGTAAAAAGTAAAAAGAGGAGAAAGCCCAGAGAAATGAAGCCTAGGATGGACAGAACTCTCGCTGAAAAAGTTTGTGGCATGTGGCCACTAAACAAAGCAACAGCCCCGGACCATCCAGCCAGAATTAGGGTCCAAAGTAGTAAAGAGCCCTCGTGAGCACCCCATACTGCGCTTACCTTGTAGTGCAATGGCAGCAATGTATTCGAGTTGTTCGCGACGTAAGCAACCGAAAAATCATCTTGAATAAATACTGATATCAGACACACGAATGCCAACCCTAAAAAAACAAACTGACCAAGAGCCAGTGAGTGTCCTAGTCTCATCCAACTGCGATGACCCACAAAGGATCCCACCATAGGTATTACGGCCTGAAAGAACGACAAGCAAAGTGCTGCGATAACAGCCAGATGACCCAGTTCAGGACTCATTTTAGTTTTGCCTTAGCTTCTTGCCGAGACTGATAGGTTGCATTCATAGAATCAGCCACCTCTGGCGGCGTATATTTCTCATCGTGCTTTGCTAACACCTCAGTAGCCTGCAAAATATTATTATCATCAATTCTTCCTGCAGCAATCGCAGCCTCACCCTCCGCAAACAAATCTGGAAGAATGCCGATGTGTCGTACTCGCAATATTGCTGCCCCATCAGTCACGGAGAATTCAACTGCTAAAGAGATATCATCCCTTTTCACACTTCCCTCCACGACCATGCCACCGGCTCGAATAAAGGTCCCTTTAGGCGCCTGGCCCTCCTCAATCTGAGTTGGAGTATAGAAAAAATTAGCATTTTGTCCGAGCGCATATATTATCAAAGCGGAGGCACAGGCTCCCGCAAAAATGATTAGAATTACAATCTGTAACCTCTGTCGTCTCAATGGATGCACTATTTAGAGCCCTCGCCTTCGGATTTATGTATGTTTTCTATAGCGACTTCTTGAGCTATGTCTTTTATCACCTGCCGCAGTCTTATCAAAGGACTGATTATTAACCATGCCGATATCAAAGCAGCTACTATTACAGCAGACCAAACATAGAAACCATGTCCATCCATTGCTATAAAATCAGGTAGATTTTCAAACTGAAACTTCATCTTAAATCACTATCTTTTAGGGTGAGGTGCTCACCGACTACTTCTCTTACCCAGGCTGTCTTTCGTTCTCTTTTTAAGATCTCTACTCGAACAGATAAAAGGAGCGCTAAAGCATAAAAGCA
>MDSW01192416.1_pt1 | contig 11886 bp, 4 predicted proteins | sample 811171 | NCBI WGS metagenome assembly MDSW01 (sample SAMN05326641, study PRJNA326480) | marine metagenome | isolation source: seawater | place: Atlantic Ocean: North West | collected 2012
CTCGAACATCGGCGCGTCCTTACAACGTTCGGTTTTACACCTCAATTCGGTGTGGAAGTAACATCCGACATCGTCTACCGCAACGACGCCAAGGTCGGTCACGGTAGCCCTGAAGGTGTCACGAATAAAGAACTAAAGCTAGACCTCTACAAACCGACGGGTAATGACCTCCCTACTCGACTTCCAGGCGCTGTGATTATCCATGGTGGTGGATTTGTAGGCGGGGATAAAGCTCAGGAAAACATTGCCGCTCTAAGTGATGACTTTGCGAGTCGGGGATATGTCACGGCCTCCATCAATTATCGCTTGTACGGTGATAACCCGCCACCAGCCAAAGAGACCCAATTTTCCGGTGTTGACGATCGGTACGATACCTTCGTCGCAGGGGTCGAAGACGCATTTCATGCCATTAAGTGGATGAAAGATAATGCTGGATCAATGGGGATTGACCCGGATCGAATCGTCTTAGGCGGGCACTCAGCCGGTGGTTTTTTGTCTTTGGCCACCGGTATGTATGACACTGCCGACGTCAACACTTTTTCCTACATGGATCTTGATGTAAGCACGCTTGAGGTTGCGGCTATCCTTGACGGAGCTGGAAGTCTGAAGGGTACTGAATACACGATAGATCCGAATGACCCACCCACTTTCGTGCTGCACTCAGAAGACGACGCCACTGTCACCTACGACAATGCATTAGCAGTCGTCAGTGAGTTGGTCAGCGATGATATCGCCCATGAATTTCCACGGATTACGACTGCTGGGCATTCGCTAGACTCGAAGCTGGACACGGTGATTGATGGTGTCCTGGTATCTGACCAAATGTTTGCGTTTTTTCAGGGGCAGCTAAATCTTGCCGACCTAGAAACCCTCACGTGGTCTATTGCTTCCTCAGCTAATTACATTGGCGAGGCAGATCAGGATCAAACAGTTACCGTGTCTCTCGACGGTATCCTCGCGGAAAACAATAACGCGACGGTACGGATCGATGCGACGGATATTACTACGATAGACAACGATTACTTCAGTCCCCAGCAAGCAATCGTAAATGCAGTCGCTGCTTATAACGGTCCTGGCGGCCTCGCATATTCAACAGATACAGGTACCCTTACCTATACGGGTGGTGAGGGTGGTACGTCAATGGCTGATCTTATCATTGCGGCTCAGCCTGTGAATGACTCCTTGTTCGAATACACCGAATCACTATCCATTACTCTGGTTAATCCCAGTAGTGATACCGGGAAGACCGTCAAAATCTCTGATGCCGGAAGTGCTGTCGTCCTTAACATCTTAGATGATGATGGAACAGCCCTGGATGGTTATATCGCATCACCGGATTCGACGTATGAATATTCGCTGGAAACGACGATGACTGGGCAGGGATTCAAAACCTATGTTGTAGATATGACTTCGCAGACATGGCGCTCTTCGGAAGAAGTGGATAAACCAATTTGGAAGCACTGGGTTGAAATCATTGTGCCCGACGGCGCTATCTCAGATACGGCAATCCTTCATATTGATGGCGGCTTTTCATCGAATCTACCAGGTTCAACCAATCCGAGTGCCTTGCAGTTAGCACTTTCCACTAACCAAATCACAGTCTCCGTTCCCACTGTCCCGAATCAACCGCTTCTATTTGCGGGTGAAAATAAGGCCAGACAGGAAGATGCGATCATCGCTTATTCCTTCGACAAATATCTTGACGGTGGTGATGACCAGTGGCCGGTACTATTACCCATGGTCAAAAGTGCTGTGCGTGCTATGGATACGGCTCAGGAGTTCCTGCAATCCAATGAAAATCATGCCATTTCGGACTTTTATGTCACCGGTGGGTCTAAGCGCGGCTGGACTACATGGCTGACGGCAGCGTCCGACCCTCGTGTTTCCGGGATTGCACCGGTGGTCTTCGATTATCTGAACGCCAACGCCAGCGTCCAATTTCATGAACATGTTTATGCGGACGTTGAGGATGGAGTCTTCGGTGGATACGCCGAGGCTGTTTTTGACTATTACCAGATGGGTGTGTTTGAGAGGATGGGAACACCCAGATCAGACTTGTTAGTTGAAATGGTTGATCCATACTCCTACCGTGATCGCCTTACAATGCCCAAGTTCGCGATTAACTCGGCGGGTGATCAGTTTATGCCCATGGCATCGCGATACTATATTCAGGATATGTCAGGCCCGACGTATGTAAGGTATATGCCTAATACAGGACACAGCACTGCGAACCAGGGCGTAACAGAATTCTTTTCCGTGTTGGAAGCGGATGCTGAACTGCCGCAATTTTCCTGGCAGCTTGAGGGGGTTCAGGAAAACATCATACGGCTTAATGTAACTGACAAACCTATATCCATTAAAAAGTGGCAGGCAACAAATACGGATAACTTTGATTTTCGCATCGACTATTTTGGTCCGAACTGGACCAGTACTCAAATCGCAGAGCAACCCTCCGGCGAGTATATTGAGTCTGTAGCGGTGCCAGAAACTGGTGGAACCGCCTTCTTCCTTGAGATGGTATATGAGATTGGTGGCGAAACGTTAGTGTTTACGACAGACGCGACCATCGTTGAGGCGCAGACACGTAACCTCACGCTGGAAATTTCAAAGTCGTCGTTTAGTGAGAGCGCAGGGGCTTCGGCAGCCACTGCAACGGTAACACGAGATTCCGACATCAGCCAGCCCTTAGTTGTTTACCTGACTTCCGACGACACGTCGGAATTAGTTGTGCCCTCTTCCGTTACCATAGCGGCAGGCGCTACGATGTCTCCACCATTCAATGTCGGCGCAGTTGACGATGAAATTGAAGATGGGAATCAGAGCGTAACAATCACCGCACAGGCAAATTTGTTTCAAGACACGTCGTCCACTGTTGCGGTCCGTGATGATGACGCTGAAGAAACGAATGATTGGCATAATGAAAATCTACCCGAAGATGTCAACAATGACGGTATCGTCTCGCCGCTCGATGCCTTACACGTTATTAACGAATTGAATCAAAATGGTAGTTATGAGTTGCCAGAAAGTAAGCCGGACGGAGAAACTCAGGTTGATGTAAACGGTGATGGGTGGTTGAGTCCGGCGGACGCCATTCAGGTTATCAACACACTTAACGCGGAAGATGATTCCCTCTCCTTTGAACTGTTTTTGACGGACCTTAATGGTGAATCAATCAATAACGTCGAACTGAACGAGGTGTTCTTTATCAATTTGGCAGCGGAGGACCTCACGGCGGAAGCAGTGGGTGTCTTCGCAGCATACGTCGATTTGTATCTGCCGCATACCCATTTGGAGTTCGCCGGAGATGCGATTTTCGAAAGTCCATTTTCAAATGGTAAGTCCGGCACAGCCACCGATCACGGCGTGTTGGACGAATGGGGGGCATTTGCGGGCTTGGAAAGGACGGGATCAGGCATGCTAGTGATTTCACGCGTACCGATGAGAGCTACGCGGACGGGTTCGGTTTTGGCTATTCTTGACCCGGCTGATGTGTCACCACGTCATGACGTGTTACTTTATGACCGCGACTCAGCAGTGGCGACGCAAGACATTCGGTATCAATCTCTTGAATTTCAGATCCTTGAGAATCCCGAAGGTGAATCGCTAGAAGAAGTCGATGAGGTGTTTGCGAGCTATTAATGTTTCGGCGGGATAAATCACAAGGAACGTTGGCTCCTTTATTTCGACGGGCTTTCGACAGGCTATAATAAGACCATGCTGTAGTGAGCATGGTCTTGTTGTTGTTTCCGTATTGTTCGCAAACTGTACCGACTAGCGATGCTAGATTCCCAACATTCTAATCCCGCATATGAAAATGACCCGTTGACCATGCGCGCGGATTCGACGCTGGCCGGTGTTCATGAGCGAGAAGAAGGCTCCTGTGTAGGCGAGGCGCTGGCGGAGGGAATTTATGAAGGTGAATTTATTCCGGGGTATGAGTTTTTAAGCGAACTCGGACGCGGCGGAATGGGGGTTGTCTACAAGGCGCGCGATCGCAGCCTGAAGAGATTGGTGGCGATTAAGATGATTCGTTCCGGAGCCGACGCCGGCAAGGCAGCAAGACTCCGTTTTCAAGCGGAAGCCGAGGCAGTCGCTCAACTTCATCACAACCATATCGTGGATATATTTGAAGTTGGTGAACATGACAATATGCCTTATATCGTCTTTGAGCTCATCGATGGGGGGAGCTTAAAAGATCAGGTCGCGGGTAAGCCTAAGCGAGCGACCTATGGTGCTTCCCTCGTGGAATCATTGGCATCTGCAGTTCAGGTAGCGCATGAACACGATATCATCCATCGAGATCTTAAACCGTCTAATGTTTTGCTTGATGTCAATGGCGCCCCACGGATAACAGACTTTGGTCTGGCTAAGCAAAAAAACAATGATCTCGATGATACTCGCGTTGGAACTGTTTTGGGTACTCCCGCCTATATGTCACCTGAACAAGCGTCCGTTAGTTCCGATAAAATCACCCCGGCCACGGATATCTATGCACTAGGGTCGATTCTTTACTATATCCTGACTGGGAGACCCCCCTTTCAATCAGCAAACGACATCGATACACTCTTTCATGTAGTCCATTCCCAGCCTATAAGTCCACGTAAACTGTCGCCAACGATCCCCGTTGACCTGGAGACGATCTGCCTTAAATGTCTCGAAAAGGATCCTGAACGTCGCTTTCATTCGGCATCGGAATTGGCTGACGACCTCCGACGTTTCCTTGATGGAAGGCCTGTTACTGCGAAGCCCGCTAGTAGGTTGCGTAAGGCGGGCCTGTGGGTAAGACGATCACCTTACAAAGCAATCTCTTTGACTCTTTTCACGGTTTTTCTCGGGACGCTCATTTGGTTTCAAGAGCATTTATTAACCATTGCAGAATTAGAACGTGAAAAGGAAGTCGAACGTAATGTAAAGCTTCAGACACTCACGGATAACGCAATTCAGGAAGCGGAACGAGCCGACCAACAAGCTCTGTTCGCCACGGAGAATGAAGAGGCCGCCGCCGAGGCGACAGAGTTGGCTATTCGAAATGCGAATCGCGCGCTTGATGCAGAGTACCGAGCCATACTGCAACTCATTACAAACGATATTCAGATGCTAAACTACGAGGCAGCGAATCGTAGAGTTAATGAGTTTTCGGAAAGAATTTCTCACGCAGAATATGACCCAACCGGGGCAGAATGGAGTTCACTGACGAGTATCGCCAAGAAGTTTTACCATCGGATTCCATTAGGTAATAACGTGGCGGCACTAGGCTTTGCCTACTCGGAGCACCAACGGCTTATCGCGTGTCTTTCGAGAGATGCAGAGTCAATGTTACGTCTTCATTTGGTAGACCCATTTAAAGGTGAATTGGTCGGTCAAGCGGAATTGCTGTTGGAAAGCGTCGTTGACAACTCACCTGACGGTCCGCGGATCCACTGGATAGACAGTAACAGGATTCTGCTAGGAGCGTCGAGTGGGCTGTATGCAGTCTCTATCTATAGAGATTCAGAGTCCACTGAAGTGAAGATGGTTCAGCTAACTACGGATGTGGTACTTGATGTGGTTAAACATCCGCAAGCGGATGCAATTTTCGTTGCTCGTTACGGAGAAGGCGAGTCACCCGGCGTAGTGGTGCATCGCTGGGAAATGGAAAATAAGGTTCTTCGTGATCAGGGTATCGTATTTTCCAGCGACCATTTTGCGAATGTTTCACGGCTCGCGATCGATAAGTCCGGGGCATATTTGGGACTATCGATCGGAGATGCCTTTCAACTCATGACTGTGGCGGGAGAATTGTTAGGTGAAGTGAGATCACACACTCGCGGTGATGGGACGATTAAATCGGTATGCTTCCTTTCGAATGGGACGTCTGAATATGATCAAGACGGTTTGGCGGTAGCCTTTGCGGGGCATCATAAGCTAGTCGAAGTGTATGAGTTTTCAATGGAGACGGCTGCCTTGAAAATTAGGCAACGATTTCGGCCTCATCTTGGCATGATTCAGAGCATTACAAATGATCCGAATTCTGGTGGAATCCTGAGCGCCGCGAATGACAAGATGATATCCTGTACCCGTCCTTTCAGCGGGGAACGTCTGTTTATCCTACAGGAGCATGAGGCTGAAATCCTTCAGGCTTCTTCAATGAAAGATGGCGAGTTTATTGTCTCCAGTTCACTCGATGGCGTGTTGATCATTAGGAAGCGACTTGTTGCCCATCAAGAAATTCGCGGGCTAAGTTCCAAGAGCGAGGCGAATTTAACAAACCCGATATTGTTGAATGATGATAGGTATGCTCTAGCCACGCATACAAGTTTTCGTAACGGAAATGGTGACGTGGTTCTGTTCGACTTAGATACTCGGGAAGTTATCCAGAGGCATACACTTCCCGGTACGGCAGCTATTGGCTGTTGCAATCAGAAAGGTGATGTCGTCGTAATACCCGTACTCGACGGTAGTATAGGAATTGTCCGTTATAAGGAAGGAACCATTGATTTCCAACTGGCGGATGCAAGTCAGCTTCCAGGTGAGCCGATTAAAGCGCTGGCGGCTGTCTTTTCTCCGCTAACGCATAGCTTCTACGTATCCTTGTTGTTGGAAACGGGAACCACGGTCATTGCTCGTTTGTCGGCCTCGTACACCACCCTAGAAGTAATTGATCACTACGTTAAGGACGATTCCCAACGACCTCCACTTTTGGGATTAAGTTCAAATGGACAATTGTTGATATCATTGTCTCGCGAAGTTGGAGTTAGCCGCCAGCACTTACGGATGGTTCGACTGGCAGGCAATATCGAAGGGAGACGGTTGGTTGGTTCCATAGATATCCCATTTGATGCTCCGACGCGTCATCTGGCCGTTTTGGATTTGCCTACGCTAGCCGGAAATAGCCAAGAAGAGGCGAGCCGCGTGTTTGTGGCTCTTGAGGGGCCGGTCGTTGAGGAATTGTTAATTCAGGCAGATGGTAATGGCAGTTTGCAGTTTCGGCGGATCGGTGAATACACCGGCCATTATATTGATGTTAGAACCTTGTTGCTTTCTGCGGATGGTCGCCGACTATCAAGTTTTGGGTTAGACGGATGTTTTTGCACTTGGCATATCCCTGAAGTGGCTGACGAAGGTGATGTTCATATCATAGAACCCCTGATTCGCTGGCAGCTCCAACTTCAAAGGTATGGTGGTATCTATTTAAGGCGCAGGACAGGTGAGTTAGTGCTCAGCTATGACAAAGGAGTTGCAGTCATCCCGTGGGAACGGGGTTATTTGGAGTCTCAGTTTCCGAAGTGATAACGGATGATACGATTCCAGGGAAAGATTCATCCATGTAATGATCAGGTTCCAAATACGAGGTCAATAGCGGCCGTTAAATTAAGCATCTTAAAAGATAGGCCTGTATCAGGATCTTTGAGCGTGGTACCTGTTCGCTGAAAGATAGCCATCATCGCTTCGGGTAAATTATTCCCCCAGGTTGTCCAGTTGTACTCAGCGGTTGTTATCGCTTCGCGTAAAATCATCGCGGCGCCACAAAGGATCGCATTGGATGATGATGTGGCATGTGCCGGAACAACAAGATCCACCTTGCGATGACGATCCAGAAAAACTTTATCGGTACCAGGCTTTACGGCGCCAATTGCGAAACAGTTCGGCTGGCTAGCCGGCCACGAAATCCCCGTCGTGAAATTATGGTTTCCAGTCGGGGCGCTCACCCAGATTCCAATCCTTCGGAGCCTTTTGAGTTGGTCATCAATTTCGGTCATAACGGGGGCTTTATGTGCTAAGTCATCTACTGGCGCCAGGTTCACCGTTGTGATCCGGTATTGTTTGTGATTATCGACGACCCACTTAAGTGCTGCCGCCAGAGTTTTAGAATCGCTCAGTTCACAATGGCAACATTCCAGAGACCGGACGATTGCTAACTGGTTATTGAAAGCAACTCCACGTTTTCCACCATGATTGACGCTGGAAGGGATTCCAATAGTTGTTCCGTGGTAGCCGCGGCCTTCATGTTTCGGGTTTGAATCACCGTCCACGCTGTCGTATGTGACTAGAATCTTTGGGTAATCCCCGTTGGCGTCATTAGACCATTCCGGCTTAGATAGATCGCAGCCATCATCCAGTAGTGCCAGAGTTTGGTTTTTACCAAAAGATAAAATATCCCGATATTTGTCCCAGGCATTAAGAATCCCCGCCTGCTTAAAAGGCACTAGCTGAGCGGGTTCCGTAGCAAGGGTAGGACTCGTATTTAAATAAAGCAGTAAGCTCAATAATGCAGTTTGTTTGAGAAACATGATAAATCTCGCGTTCGGTGACGTTGTTTCTAGAGTCTAAAACTAAATATATATTAGTAGGCCCCTCAGCCGATCCAAAATACTAGGTTCGCCACCGTAAGGCGTTAGGACAGAGAGCGGGAAAAATTGACTTCGTTTTTCAGATAGCATCCCATGCTTTTCGTAGTTTTATTAGCTTTAGTCAGAGCATTATTCTCCAATTCCGAAACTAGAGCGCCGGTAGAGTGTGAAACCAATTCGAGTGTGGGAAGCAGCTGTTTTAAGCATGGTCACGAAATCCTCGCTACTCAGGTCGATCCCTTTTTCGTGGAGCAGTTCCGCAGTTTGACTCGCCACGGAAACATCATAATCGCTTAGTGTTCTTATGAGCTTGGTAATCGGAAGTCGTGAGTTGACCAGGGTTTCAGCGTAATCACGGGCTGATGAAAATTTACCATCACGGTCCCAATCGAGTTTAATGACACCGGTTGAGCCAATCGTACAGGGCCGAAACCTTATTCCCTGCGGTTGGTAGGGTTTGGCGGTTGGCCAGTGTAGCGAGTCCACCCCTTCGCCTCTTGCAATCGCGACGAGATACGCGTCCTTATTGCGTTGCTCAAGGCGGATTTTTCCCGTCCACTTGATTCCCGCTCGTTCGCCTCGGGGAATTCGGATTGTTTTGATAAGGCGTCCGTTTCGATATAGCTCCAACTGTCGGGCTGTAACCCAACTCGGCCCTTGCACCGTTATTTTAGCGTACAAGGCGTCGGTTCCGGTGACCAAGTCTCCCGATTGGAAATTATCATTAACATTCATCGTGGTAAACAAGCCATAACTAACGTTCGCTTTTCCCTTTGCCAGAGCTGTGACCGCATCGTTGACATTAATGGCTCCCGGATCTTCGTCGTTGATGCGAATGTACGTCCGGCCCTGCCCGATAAAATGTCTGGCTACATCATGAGAGTCGCTACATCCAATTCCGGTGACATCAATACCACGATTAAGAAGGCCAAACCAATCACGATAAAGTTGCATCACATCCGTCTGGATTGCTCCTGAATTAATTAGTTCCATCGCGTTTGCGGGAAACCCACCGTTGCCAAAACTATTACCAGTTAATGAAATATGCCGCTCGGGTGAAAACGGAGTGACACCACCATGTACGTCCCGAGCATGATTGAGAATGATGACCTCTGCTCCGGTTTGCGTCTTTATCGAATTGATGGTGTTGGCCCAAGACTTGGAAGTGTGATCGGGAAGAGGAGTTCCCTTGGCCACAGGGAAAATGTTGAAATGGCCGGTTGGTGTTGTCACTTCGTTGCCAATCACAGGAGTGAAGTAACATTGGAGGTTTAATTCTTTCATCCGCGGTTCATAGTCAATGTGCAGATTGTGATCGGTTGCAATTGGCAACTCAATTCCCTCGCCAACTATGGTCACCATCCGTTCATCCAGCGTTGCATCTCCATGCCGCGAATGAGTGAGAGTGTGTACATGGGTGTCACAACTGACAAATCCGCGCGTATTAACCTCCCGCCTGATTTTTAGGTGGTTGGGAGCAGTGGACTCCGGGGTGGCAGTTATTCGTACGGAATCAATACCCCATTCGACACCCCTTCCAGCAATAACATCGTACCTGCCAGGCGGTAGTTTGACGTTGACTTGGCCAGTGCTAGTGTAGATCACCCCGGCCCGAACAGCCGTGGTCTCGTTAGAAATATTTCCAGCGGACATCAGGGCGCCATCAGAGTTGAGCACCGTGATACGGCAGGGTGTAAGTTGACGAGTTTCTTTGTTAGTTACGCAAATAGGAACAGTGCACTGGCTCAAATAGTCAGCTCGTGACAATGGATGAAAGCGAATTGCCCCGACGTAAATGTCATCAGGGGATTTGTTGCCTGTTTGAACTATAGTTAGCGTGTTGTTGCCAGACTGTATGAATCCCGGTGGAATATCGAGGACAATTATTTGGTGATTTTCATCACGGACCAAGCGTCCCAGCAGTTTGCCGTTGATCTCAATTGCCCATTGTTGTTTAACGTCGATCTGTTCAAGTGAAAGCGATTTTGGGAATTTACCTTCGGAAGCGCTGAATGAGTGTGATAAAGAAGGGGCATCTGCTTGGATTGGAAAACTGTCCCATTCACGCTCGCCATTCCGCAAGTGGATGAGATCGTCCATCCCGAGACAAGACCTGCTGCTTAGAGATGCGGCAACAAAAAGTGTTAGGAGTAGCCAACGCATAGGCATAACGCAACGAGTTCCTGTAGATTTAGAGACGTTATGAAACAAAGACCGAAGTTTCAGTTCAGGAGATTAATGAATCCCTGAATGTTAATTGTAACATTTCACCATCATGTAAAACGATGAATTGCATGAACAGGCACACAAGCTATTGGGTACTCGAGATTTGCTTGTGCCTGTTTGCCTACGCTAAAATGTATTTAGACGGCGTAGGTGTGGCCGCATTAGCTAAAGATTAACCATATTGAAAACTCCATTGGGTCCTACAGTGAAAATTGATTTACGAAATATCGGGCGCGGTTTACCAGATGCCATACGCCTTGATCAAGCAGGTCGCAGGGCTTTCCTGCGGGATGGTTCAATGCTACTACTGGGTGGCCTGGGCATGACAGGAACTTGTCGGGCGACGAACGATAATTCGCCATTTCGCTTTTCATTGATTACGGACTTGCATTATGCAGATAAAGATACAGCCGGCAGTCGGCACTATCGTGATTGCATACCAAAGGTTATCGAAGCGAGATCCGTGTTTGAAAAGACGAAGCCGGAATTTCTTGTTTGTCTTGGTGACCTCATCGATGCTGCAGCGGATGTACCCACGGAGTTGGACTATTTAAATCGTATTACCAAAGAGTTGAATACCATCGATTGCCCAAAACATTTTGTTTTAGGAAATCATTGTGTCGATACGTTGACTAAAAGCGAATTTCTCGAGGGTGTCGGCCAAGAGAAGTCGTACTATTCCTTCGATATAAACGGCATTCATTTTGTGGTGCTTGACGCTTGTTTTAGGTCTGATGGTCAACCTTATCAGCGTAAAAACTTTGATTGGACCGATCCCAATATTTCTGCTGAGGAAGTGGACTGGTTAGGGAAGGATCTTGAGGAAACCGATTTGCCGACAATTGTGTTTGCGCACCAGCGGCTAGATGATGCCGGTGTTTATAGCGCAAAAAATGCCGGCAAAGTGCGTTCTAAGCTAGAGGCTTCGAAAAAAGTGCTAGCGGTCTTTCAGGGACACAGCCACAAAAATGAACACCAGTTAATTGGCGGCATCCATTACTGCACGATGGTCGCTATGGTCGAGGGTAGTTTTGAAGATAGTAATGGATGTAGTACGATATCGGTCGCTGGTAACGGGACTGTGAGGGTCGAAGGCCATCGGAAGCAGGCGTCCTACCAGTGGGGGGCGACATAAGAGTGCTCCGGAGATAAAGAGTTAGATCTATGAATACATTTCGCTACGAGAAGCGTTTTTGATGAGACAAAGTAAGAGTGGAGAGTTAAAGATGAAGCGATATGGAATTGAACGCCGGCAATTCATGCAGTACTTGGCCACAGTATCGGCCATACCTACATTGGCTACGACGGTAGCTGGATACGTTGATAAGAA
>MDSW01202839.1_pt1 | contig 11886 bp, 9 predicted proteins | sample 811171 | NCBI WGS metagenome assembly MDSW01 (sample SAMN05326641, study PRJNA326480) | marine metagenome | isolation source: seawater | place: Atlantic Ocean: North West | collected 2012
GCAATACAATGATTATTATCTAAATATTTTTTTGCTTTTTTGATATTTGATTGAATAGATTTCATGTATTAATAATTATTAATATATGAATGATAAAATTTTGCCACCTGAATATGATCTCAGCTCTCTTGAGGAGCTTACAGAAAAAGCAAATAAAATAATTGAGTCTCTAGAAAAAGAAAATGATTTAAATAATTCAGTTGAAAGATACCAAGAACTTTTACGATTAAATAATTTTATTGAAAAAAAATTCCAAAAAAACTTTAGGTCTATTAGTGAAGAAACAATCAAAAAAATAAAAGATCTACCCAATAAAAAATGAAAAAAGAGCTAAAAAAAATTGCTGAAGATACGAATTTTTTCCTAAAGAAATATATTAAAAAACAAAATAATTCTGATCTGATGTCTGCTATGAAGTATGGATTGTTCCCTGGAGGAAAAAAAATAAGGTCTAAAATTTTAATTGATATTGGTTCAATTTTTTCAATAGATTATAAATTATTAATTGCTCTAGGTGCAGCTGTTGAATGCATTCATGCTTACTCACTTATCCATGATGATTTGCCATGTATGGATGATGATAAAATTAGAAGAGGCAAACCATCTACGCACATAAAATTTGGCGAGTCTACGGCTGTTCTTGCTGGTAATTCTTTACTTACGATGGCATTTGAAATATTAACAAGTAATAATCTTAAATTATCTGACAAAATTAAAATAAATTTAATAAATAAATTGTCAGAGTGTTCTGGTCATTTAGGCATTGCAGGGGGGCAATATTTAGATTTAAGCTATGAGAAAAAAAAAATCTCAAAAAATAAAATAATACAAATGGAAACAAAAAAGACTGGAAAACTTTTTAGTTTTTGTTGCGCTGCCCCAGCAATAATCAAAAGCAAAAAGATTAATGAAGTTAAATTTTTTGAAATAATTGGATCCCAAATTGGTCTTTTATTTCAAATTTCAGATGATTTAATTGATTTTAAAGGAAACTCTAAGTTGGCAGGAAAAAAAACAGGAAAAGATCATAAAAAAGGTAAGGCAACTCTAATTAGCTTATTAGGATATGTCGATTCAATCAAATACTGTGATAAGATTATATATAATATTAAAAAGAATTTATCCAAGTATGGTTCAAATTCAAAAAAAATTTACAACACACTAGATTATATTGTAAATAGACAAAAATGAAAAAAAATTATAAATTTTTAAACGAAATCAACTTTCCATCTGATTTACGAAAAATTCAAGAAAGCAACCTGCAGACAGTTGCTGATGAAGTAAGAGAAGAAATGATTAGTGCAGTCTCACAAACAGGTGGACACTTAGGTGCTGGACTTGGCGTAGTTGAGTTAACTGTAGCCCTTCATTTTGTCTTCGATACTCCAAATGATAAATTAATTTGGGACGTGGGACACCAATCATACCCACACAAAATTTTAACTGGTAGAAAAGATAAGATCAGGACTTTAAGACAAGGAAACGGTCTATCTGGTTTTACAAAAAGATCTGAGAGTGAATATGATCCATTTGGTGCAGCTCATAGTTCAACTTCTATATCTTCAGCATTAGGTATCGCAGAGGCAAATAAATTAGAAAATAAATCCTCAAATGTAATAGCTGTAATAGGTGATGGAGCAATCAGTGCTGGAATGGCATATGAAGCAATGAATAATGCAGGTGCTTCAAAAACTAAAATGATTGTTATTTTAAACGATAACGACATGTCTATTGCAAAACCTGTAGGCGCAATGAGAACATATTTAGCAAAATTATTTACTGGTAAGATTTATTTTAGTTTAAGAGAAACTTTGAAATTAATAACTTCTGCATTTTCAAAAAGATTTAGTGCAAAGGCTGGCAAGGCAGAAGATTTTCTTCGTTCAGCAGTTACTGGAGGCACGCTATTTAATTCACTAGGTTTTTATTATGCTGGCCCTATAGATGGTCATGATCTATCGACTCTTGTGCCAATTTTAAAAAATGCCAGGGACTCAAAGCATGAGGGTCCAATTATGATACATGTCAAAACCCAAAAAGGTAAAGGTTACTCATATGCAGAAAAAGCTAATGATCATTATCATGGAGTATCAAAATTTGATGTGGAAACAGGAAAGCAAATTAAAAGTGGATCTAACCTGCCAGCTTTCACCAAAGTTTTTGCAGACACATTAGTAAAACATGCAAAAAAAGACAGTAAAATTGTTGGTATAACTGCAGCAATGCCTGGAGGAACTGGTATGGATATTTTTGGTAAAGAATTCCCTAAAAGAATGTTTGATGTTGGCATTGCTGAACAGCATGCTGTAACTTTTGCAGCTGGATTAGCAACCGAAGGATATAAACCTTATGCAGCTATTTATTCCACTTTTTTACAAAGAGCATATGATCAAGTGGTCCATGATGTTGCCATACAAAGTTTGCCTGTTAGATTTGCAATAGATAGAGCAGGTCTAGTTGGGGCTGATGGTTCTACTCATGCTGGTTCCTTTGATATAACTTATTTATCAACTTTACCAAATTTTATAGTAATGGCAGCCAGTGATGAGGCAGAACTAGTTAAAATGATCAACACATCTGTAAATATAAATGATAAACCAAGCGCAATAAGATATCCAAGAGGGACTGGAATTGGTGTTGAATTACCATCACTAGATGAAAAAATTGAGATTGGAAAAGGTAGAATTATTCAAAATGGAACTCAAGTATGTATTTTAAGTTTAGGAACGAGACTTGAAGAGTGTAGGTTAGCTGCTGAAGAGTTAAAAACAAAAGGAATTTCGGTATCAATCATAGATGCAAGATTTGCAAAACCCTTAGATGAAAAACTTATTTTAAACTGTGCAAAAAAACATGAGGTAATGATAACAATTGAAGAAGGTTCAATAGGTGGATTTGGGTCTCATGTAAAGAATTTACTTTCTGAGAAAGGAATATTTGATAAAGGTTTGAAATTTAGATCAATGACTTTACCTGATAGATTTATTGATCAAGATAATCCAAAAAAAATGTATGAAATAGCTGGTTTAAATAGTTCTCAAATTTCAAAAAAAATTTTAGATATTCTTTTTCGTAAAGACTCAATAAGAGTTGTTAAAAATTAGTTTTTATCCACATTGAGCTTTGTTCATTAAATAGTGGTCTAGTAGTACACAATACATCATTGCCTCACCAATAGGGACCGCTCTAATACCAACACATGGATCATGTCTACCTTTTACAGAAATTGTAGTATTTTTTCCAAATTTATTAATAGTTTTTCTCGAAGTTAAAATTGATGATGTTGGTTTAACAGCAAATGAAGCAATAATTTCTTGACCCGTTGAAATTCCACCAAGTATCCCTCCAGCTTTATTAGAGTTAAATTTTAATTTTTTACTTTTAACAGAAATTTCATCAGAATTTTGCTCTCCACTTAATTGTGCAGAATTCATTCCAGCTCCAATATTTACTCCTTTAACAGCGTTAATGCTCATTAAACCAGACGCAATATCAGCATCTAATTTTGAATAAATTGGAGCACCTAGACCAATAGGGATACCTCTTGCTCTTAACTCAATGACTGCTCCACAAGAAGATCCTGATTTTCTTACCCCGAGCAAATATTTTTCCCATAGCTTGATCATTGATTTATCAGGACAAAAAAATGGATTTTTTGAGATTATTTTATCATCCCATTGATTAGTGTCACATCCTAATATTCCCAGTTGTGTTACAGCACCAATAACATTAAATTTTTTTCCTAATTTTGTTTTAAGTACAACTTTTGCAATTGCACCTGCTGCAACACGTGATGCAGTTTCTCTAGCTGATGATCTTCCTCCACCTCTATAATCTCTAATTCCATATTTTTTATAGTAAGTAAAATCTGCATGACCAGGTCTAAACTTATCTTTAATATTTCCATAATCTTTTGATCTCATATCTTTATTGTAAATAATTAAAGAAATAGGGGTTCCGGTCGTCTTACCCTCAAATACTCCTGACAAAATCTCGATTTTATCATCTTCTTTTCTTTGTGTAGTGAATTTAGACTGACCGGGCTTTCTTTTATCTAATTCTGTCTGAATATCTTGCTCTTTAAGGCTAATGTTTGGAGGACAACCATCTACAATACAGCCAATTGCTGGTCCATGAGATTCTCCCCAAGATGTGAAACGAAATATCTTTCCAAAAGTATTAAATGACATTATTTATATTGTATAGATTATTTTGTTAAAATTATGAATCAAAAAAACTCTTTAGGTATTAATAATTGTTTTCTAGAACTGAAGAATCCAATTCAATTATTTGAAAAATGGATGGATGAAGCAAAGAAAACTGAGCCAAATGATCCAAATGCAGTCGCTTTAGCCACTACAAATAAGAACAATATGCCATCGGTAAGAATGGTTTTACTAAAGGATTTTAATGAAAATGGATTTGTATTTTATACAAATTTGAATAGTCAAAAAGGAAAAGAGTTAAAAGAAAACCCATATGCAGCCATGTGTTTCCATTGGAAAAGTCTTTTAAGGCAAATAAGAATTGTAGGTAAAATTTCCTTGGTATCTGATAAAGTTGCAAATGAGTATTACTCATCAAGAGCATATGAAAGTAGAATTGGTGCTTGGGCTTCAAAACAGAGTGAGGAATTGAAATCACGAGATCAGTTGTTAAGATCTATTGAAGAGTATAAAAATAAATTTGAAGATCAAAAAAATGTACCAAGACCAAAACATTGGTCTGGTTGGAATTTATCGCCAAGTAGTATTGAATTTTGGCTAGATGGAGACAATAGAATTCATGAAAGATTAAAATATACCAAAACTAGTTCGGGGGAGTGGATAAAGTCTTTACTGAGTCCTTAAAAATTTCTTGATAAACTGAATGATGTTAAGTTTTTGAGAATGTCTTTTTCTGTGGAGTTTTTAAAAACACTTAAGGAACTAGAGGCTAAGTTAATATAATGCTGAGCCTTTTGGTAACATTCTTGAATAATTTTATATTCATTTATCAAAGAAATTACATTATTTAAGTCGTCCTTAGTTCTAACTTGTTTATTAAACATCTTTGATAAATTTTCTTTTTCCTTATTGTCTAATTTTTGAAAAAGTAAAATAATTGGTAAAGTTATTTTTCCTTCAAAAAAATCTTGACCAATTTTTTTTCCAAATAATTTTGTTTCAGAGTTATAATCCAGAGTATCATCAGCTATTTGAAAAGTTAATCCTAAATTTCTTCCATAAAATTCAAGCGCATCTTTTTTTTTATTTTCAGCATCTGACAAAATTGCACCTACTTTTGTTGCAGCTGCAAACAATTCTGCAGTTTTAGCGGAAATAATTTTTAAATAAGTTTCTTCTAACATATCAACCTCTCCTTTATATTGAAGTTGTAAAACTTCTCCCTGAGCAATTATAGATGAAGTAGAAGATAATAATTTTAAAACTTCTAGATTACCATCTTCAACCATCATCTCAAAACATCTGCTTAGTAAATAATCTCCAATTAATACTGATGAATGATTGTTCCAAACTTTATTTAGTGTTTGTTTACCTCTTCTTACTGCCCCATCATCAATCACGTCATCATGCATTAGTGTTGCACTATGTATTAATTCTACACAAGCAGCTAAATTTATATCTCTGGATCCTTTAGAATATCCACATAATTTTGCACTTCCAAGTGTCAGTAAAGCTCTCAGTCTCTTACCGCCTGTTTCAATATGATAATCTGTCATTTTTCTTACTAGCTGAACATCGCTGTATAACTTTGATTTTATTTTCTCCTCTGTTAAAAACAACTTTTCTTCAACAGAATCTTTAAGTTGAAAATACGAATTGTTTATTTGATTTTTAAGCTGTACTACTGTTCCCATATTAATTTTTAGTTTATATAATTTATTTATATATATTACTTATCAATTGACGCACCAGTTTCTTCAATTATAAGTAGTCTTTATATTCAATAAATAATTCTATAATACATAAGTATGTTCGCCTTATTTAAAAAGAAAAAAATTGTATCACATTTAAAACTAAGTGGAGTGATTGGTAATGTTGGAAAGTTTAAGCAAGGCATTGATTTTGCTGGTCAAGAAGGACTTATTAAAAAAGCTTTCTCCCTAAAAAAAGCATCCTGTGTAGCAATATCTATTAATTCCCCAGGAGGATCACCAGTTCAGTCTCATTTAATTTATAGTTATATTAAACAACAATCAAAAAAATATAATAAAAAGGTTATTATATTTGCTGAAGATGTTGCGGCCTCGGGTGGCTATTTAATTTCTTGTGCTGGAGACGAAATTTACGCAAATTCAAGCTCAATTATTGGATCTATTGGAGTAATATATTCATCTTTTGGTTTTACAGAATTAATAAAAAAAATAGGTGTTGAACGAAGGGTTTACACTGCAGGAAAAAACAAAAGTACACTTGATCCTTTTTTAGATGAAAAGAATGAAGATATCGAGAGACTAAAAAAAATACAATTGGACTTACATAAAGACTTTATAAACATTGTTGAAAAAAGTAGAGGATCAAAATTAAATAAAACTGAAGACGAACTTTTTTCTGGAGAATTTTGGTCAGGTACTCAAGCAAAAAAATTAGGTCTAGTCGATGGTATAGGCAATGCACATGAAATATTAAAAGAAAAATTTGGTGACAATGTAATTATTAAAAAGTTTGAAAAATCTAAAGGATGGTTAAGTCAAAAATTATCTTCATCCAATACACAACTCGATCAATTAGCAAATATTTTGGATGAAAGATCTATTTGGCAAAGATATGGCTTATAGAACAAAAAAAAAAATAAGAAAGGCTCAATCATTTCAAGAAACTATATTAAATCTACAAAAATTTTGGAGCAAACAAGGCTGCATAATATTGCAACCATATGACTTGGAAGTTGGGGCCGGTACATTTCATCCTGCAACAACCTTAAGATCACTTGGCCCAAATCCTTGGAAAGCAGCATATGTGCAACCATCAAGAAGACCTACAGATGGAAGATATGGAGATAATCCAAATCGACTTCAACATTATTATCAATTTCAAGTTATAATAAAACCATCTTTAGATAATATAAAAAAACTTTATTTAAATAGTTTATCTATGATTGGAATAGATCATTCTATTCATGACATAAGATTTGTGGAAGATGATTGGGAAAGCCCAACTTTAGGAGCTGCTGGTTTAGGTTGGGAAGTTTGGTGTGATGGAATGGAAATTTCTCAGTTTACATATTTCCAGCAGATGGCAGGTTTTGAATGTAAACCTGTTTCAGTTGAAATTACTTATGGTCTAGAGAGAATTTGTATGTTTACTCAACAAAAAAAAAATGTTTATGAGTTAGATTGGAATACTGAGGGTATTAAATATAACGAAGTATTTCACCAGTCAGAAAAAGAATTTTCCAAATATAATTTTGAATATGCGAATACAGATAACTTACTAAAAATTTTTAATATGCATGAAGCAGAGGCAATTTCACTGGTGAAAAATAATATTTCACTACCCGCTTATGATCAATGTTTAAAAGCAAGTCACGTTTTTAATGTTTTAGATGCAAGAGGTGCAATTAGTGTTGCAGAAAGAGCAGAATACATTAGTAGAATTAGAAATATAGTCAAATTAGCAGCTGAAGTTTGGATAGAAACGCAAAAAAATTAAGTTAATATGTCAGAGTTTTTTTTAGAATTGTTTAGTGAGGAAATTCCTGTATCTCTACAAAAAAGTTTAAGAAAAGGACTGCTAGAACAAATCAATAAAATTTTTGATGATAAAAAGATTAAATCTAAAAAAAAATTTTCATTATCGACACCTAATAGATTAATAGTTGTTTTTCAAGGTCTTGACAAAGAAGTTGAGATTAAATCAGAGGAAATTAAGGGACCAAGTACTTCTTCTGCACCAACAGCATTGGAAGGATTTTTAAGATCAAAAAATATTAATGAAGAAGATATTTTTAAAAAAAAAACTGACAAAGGGGAGTTCTACTTTTTTAAAACTAAGAAGAAAAAATTAAAAACTTTTGATTTATTAGGCGACTGTCTTCCTAAAATAATAAATGATTTCAAATGGAAAAAATCAATGAAATGGGGAAGTTTTGACCTTAATTGGGGAAGACCCCTTAAATCAATATTATGTATATTTGATAAAAAAGTAATAAAATTTAGTCTAAATCATCTTACATCCTCAAATCTGACATATATTGATAAAGATTTTGAGGAGAAGAAAAAAACTTTCAATGATTATAATAGTTATCAAAAATACTTTCAAAAAATTGGAACTATTTTAGACCAAGAAAAAAGAAAAGAACTAATAAAAAAAAATATTCAAAAAGTCCTTATAAAAAAGAATTTGAAGATCAAAGATAATGAAAAGTTATTAGATGAGGTAACTAACCTTGTAGACAAGCCTTATATTTTGGAATGTTCATTTGATAAAAAATTTTTATCTATACCTAAAGAAATATTAATTTTAACTATGCAATCACATCAAAAATATTTTCCCTTATTTACAATGAAAGAAGAAATAACAAATGAATTTATAGTAGTTGCAAATAAAAAAGATAAAAGAGGACTTATTAAGATTGGAAATGAAAGAGTAGTGGAAGCCAGATTAAATGACGCAGAATTTTTTTGGAATAAAGACAAATCTCAAAATTTGGTAAAAAAAGTTTCACAACTTAAATCAATGAATTTTTTTAATGGGCTTGGTACATATTTTGACAAAGTTCAGAGGATGAGAAAATTAGGTGCTGTAATTTCAGATGAGTTATTGATTAGTAAAGAAAAAGTCGAACTTTCAGCAACGATATGCAAAACAGATTTAATTTCAGAAATTGTTGGAGAATTCCCAGAGTTACAAGGAATTATGGGTGGTCATCTTTCTTTTGTGCAAGGTTTTGATAAAGAAATAGTTGATGCTATCAAAGAACAATATTTACCAATTGGTCAAGAATCAATTGTTCCAAAAAAACCATTTAGTATCGCACTATCACTGTCTGATAAAATTGACACTTTGACAGGTTTTTTTGGAATAAATGAAACACCTTCAAGTTCAAAAGATCCTTATGCCCTTAGAAGAGTTGCGCTTGGAATAATTAGAATAATAATTGAAAATAAAAAGAATATTAAAATTAACGATTTATTTTCATATTCAAAAAATATTTATCTCGAACAAGGTTTTAATCTCTCAAATGAAACACTTAATAAAGATATTTCAAGTTTTCTAAAAGAAAGATTTAAAAATTATTTGAAGGAAAATGATTTTAGATATGATATTATTGATGCTACAACTAAAACACTAGATTTAAATAAAGTTTCTTTAGCTTATGAAAAAGCAAAAAGTTTAAATAAGGTTATAAACAAAAAAATTGGCGAGGATATAGTTTCTTCTTATAAAAGAGTTTTTAATATTCTAAGTTCCGAAGTAAAAAACATAAGTGAAAATTTATCAAATTCAACTGACCCTGGTATTTTTAAAAATGATTTTGAAAAATCCTTGTACAAGAAAACTAATGAATTGAAACAATATTTTTCTGTAATGACAAAGAATCAAAATTTTGATGAAACACTTCTTTTACTCGCTACTGCAAAAAGCGAAGTTTTTGCTTTTTTTGATAACGTTAAGGTTAATGATGATAATGAAGTTATAAAAAAAAATAGATTGGAACTATTAAATTTCTTCTGTAAAACCTATGAAAATTTTATAGATTTTCAATTAATCAAAGACATAAATGAATAAGCTAACATTTAATTTTAACTCTAAGGAAGTTAAAAAGATTAAAAATCCTAAAGAGGTTTTAGGAGGAAAGGGGTCTAATTTATCTGAGATGGGTAGAATGGGCCTACCTGTGCCACCAGGATTTATAATTTCTACAAACGTATGTAAATTATTTTATAAGAGTAAAAAAAAACTTAATATCAAAATAATTAAACAAATTAAATCAGAATTAAAGATTGTAGAAAAAGAAGTAAAAAAAAAATTTGGAGACCTAAAAAATCCATTATTGCTATCTGTAAGATCGGGAGCAAGAGTTTCTATGCCAGGCATGATGGATACAATATTAAATTTAGGATTAAATGATAAAACAGTTGTTGCTTTATCAAAAAAAACTTCAAATGAAAGATTTGCAAAGGATAGTTATAGAAGATTTATTCAAATGTACGGAAATGTTGTTATGGGAGTTGAAAGTCACCATTTTGAGGAATTAATTGAAAATTATAAATTAACTAAAGGGGTTTTATTAGATACTGAACTAGATAAAAACGACTGGGACGGATTAATAAAAGATTTCAAAAGAATTATAAAAGAAAAAACAAAAAAAGATTTTCCTCAAGATGTTCATAAACAATTATTTGGAGCAATAAGCGCTGTATTTTTATCTTGGGAAAGTAAAAGAGCAAAAATTTATAGAAAATTGAATCATATACCATCTGAATGGGGTACAGCAGTTAATGTTCAATCCATGGTTTTTGGAAATATGGGCAATGATTGTGCGACAGGAGTAGTTTTTACAAGAAATCCTTCAGATGGATCTAATAATGTATATGGAGAATATCTTATCAATGCTCAAGGTGAGGATGTGGTTGCTGGAACAAGAACTCCACAATATATAACAAAAAAAGCAAGAGAAGTGGCAAAAGTAAAAGATGCATCAATGGAAGAGTCGATGCCCAAAGTTTATAAACAATTAAAGATCATATTAAAAAAATTAGAAAATCATTACAAAGATATGCAAGATGTTGAGTTTACTGTTGAAAATAATAAATTGTGGATTTTGCAGACAAGATCAGGAAAAAGAACTTCTAAATCTGCGGTAAAGATTGCCGTTGATATGGTTAAAGAAAAATTAATTTCAAAAAAAATAGCTGTATTAAGAATAGATCCTAATTCATTAGATACTTTACTTCACCCTACCTTGGATGAAAAAAGCGAAATTAAAGTAATAGCAAATGGCCTTCCAGCATCTCCAGGGGCCGCAAGTGGAAAAGTAGTTTTTACTTCCGAAGAAGCAGAAAGATTAAATGATATGATGCAAGACACTATATTAGTTAGAATAGAAACTTCACCTGAAGATATTCAGGGAATGCATGCAGCTAAGGGTATATTGACAGCAAGGGGAGGCATGACAAGTCATGCAGCTGTAGTTGCTAGAGGCATGGGGAGACCTTGTGTCTCTGGATCGAGCGAAATCGATATTAATTATGAAAGTAAATCTTTTAAAACTTCAAATGTAGAAATAAAAGAAGGTGACTTGATAACAATAGATGGTTCAACCGGTAGAATAATTTTAGGAAATGTACCAACTGTTAAACCTCAAATTTCTGGTGATTTTTCTAAACTGATGAGTTGGGCTGATAGAATTAGAAAACTTAAAGTTCGAACTAACTCAGAAACACCTATAGATACAAAAACTGCAAGAGATTTTGGAGCTGAAGGTATTGGTCTTTGTAGGACGGAACATATGTTTTTTGATGAAGAAAGAATTTTATCTGTCAGAGAAATGATATTATCTAAAACAAGAGAGGATAGAGCTGTGGCTCTAAAGAAATTATTACCTCATCAAAAAAAAGATTTTATGGAAATCTTTAAGATTATGAGAGGATTACCTGTAACAGTAAGACTGCTAGATCCCCCGCTTCATGAATTTTTACCACACTCAGAAAGAGAAATTTTAGAAGTTGCAAAAGTTGTTGGTATAGACTTGAAAGAAGTTAAATCAAGAATATCGGAGCTACATGAGCAAAACCCTATGCTTGGTCATAGAGGATGTAGACTAGCTATCTCTTATCCAGAAATATATGAGATGCAATGTAGAGCAATTTTTGAAGCATTAGTGGAATTGAAAAATAAAAAAATTAAAACAGCATTTCCTGAAATAATGATACCTTTA
>MDSW01000543.1_pt1 | contig 11885 bp, 10 predicted proteins | sample 811171 | NCBI WGS metagenome assembly MDSW01 (sample SAMN05326641, study PRJNA326480) | marine metagenome | isolation source: seawater | place: Atlantic Ocean: North West | collected 2012
AGGCAGTGTCAAACTAAATCATTTCTGGGTAATCTGGTGCGCTTTAAAACTTGTAATCATGATCTCAGGAATTCTCTAAAAGTACACCTTAGTGTGGGCTGTTGCTGAACGATCAAGGATTTGCGCGAGCAATGCAAGCACTCTGCGACCCGGAGGGGGCGACGCGAGGAGACCGTCGCAACAGACGAAGAAGACTCGATGCTCGAGGAACGAGCGGCGAAGAGCGACTCGTACGGAAACGCGTTCTGGGTTCCGGAGCTTAGCATAGTCTTTTGACAGAAAAAGACCGGAGCGCGCCAGGCGCGCCAACGAGCCGATGCCGACCTCGCCGGAGACGAGATCAGAGGACCCATAACCCATCAGATTCATTGCGTCTCTCAGCACGAACTCGAAGGATACAACGAAGCCTCGTGTCGTGTCGAAAGCGACGCAGGTACCGAAAATCGACACAGAGCATCCTCGCATGTGGCACCGCGTAATGGCGGGCTGATCCAAGCGCATGCATCGCACACATGACGACGAACGTTACCCGGGGTCTATTCATGGTGTAAAAAGTCCACATCTCGTGGACTATTTTTTTGAGTTTCCTGCTAGAACGCCTTGAATCAGAAGACCGGGCGTATATTTTCCACTGCGGTTCCTCGATCGATTCTCCGTCGAGATGTAAGTAATAAAGAAGCCGAATTCGCTTGGAAGGTCGATAGAATCTGACTTTTGCTCCACCTGTTCTCTGTTCAAAGCTGCAGGGCAAAACGCCACACTCCTGTGTCAACGTTATATTCTAACAGGTCGCCACCCATCCGACGTGTTTGCTTCAGGACGCGCTCTTCAAACTTTGCCCGCACGGCCTCACCTGTCTTCTTCGGCCGACACTCGTACAGCGTCACCTCAGCGCGCTTCTTGAGACCCTCTCCAGCTGGGGGACTGACAACGCCTGAACTTTCAGGATAAACGTAGATCACACCACATTCGATGCGAACGACACGATCAATCTCGAGTCCGCGGATGTCAACTGGCTCGAGCCACTTTATGGATCCAAAGTTTTGGCGCGATACAATAAAGTCTTCAACGTTTGCAAGGGCACCTTCTCCTTTTTCCTCTGAAAGCAAACGCAAAACCTCTTGGCTGGGCTCCATTGAGTAACCATCACGTGTGGTTATTGTAGGTAGAGATACACAACTTGATTCTTTACCTGCCATCATGACTTCGCGAGAAGTCGTGTCAGAAATGTTGCCGGTGAACAACACGTTTTCCTCAGCAGCGACTTCGTCCTTGAAATGGACGTGCCTTGATTCCGGAGTTCTGCCTGTCTTCTGAGCAGCCGTGAGATGTTTGCTTCCAGACAAACTCACTATCGAAGTATTTGACCTGGACATTGTTTTGTCTAACACTACCAACGAAGCTGATGATGACGGGTCAGCAGTCTCGGGCCGAATGAAGAGTTTGCGAGGGTTTTCCCGGGGCTTGAACATCCATTTGCTGGCAGTTGTAAACTGTGTATGCGTGCCACCCCCGCCTCTGCGAGAAGTCTCAAGTTCTGAACCGTTTACAAGATCTTCCCCCGAAGATGGTGATGCAGACTTACCGCGAGGTTTCATACGTGGGGAGATTCCGCCACGGGAGGTGAGCCAGGGAGAACGAGGCGTCAAGGTTCGCACTGGGAAAGAAACCTGCAACGCATTTGGAGACGCGCTACCAAGCAGAGATTTCTTCAGCGGCAGCGTAGTGACAGTCGCCGGGGAAGTCGCCGGAGGAGGAATAGTGAGAGAAATGCCATACGGTGCAGCGTTGACGCTTTGCGAAGCAGTGGAGACTCCCTCACCTTGCGACACACCCCCTGTGCAACCTAATCCGAGTCCTAGATTTTTGCTTCCATATCCTAAACTGACTCCTTCATTCGCACCGGTCGTAACAGGTGCGCCAAACAATGACGCGCTCGTTACTGGAGCTGATACCATGGCGGGCACACCACCAAAGAGTGATGAAGGGGCCGCCGCACCAAGGGAAGGTGTTGGGACAGGCTGCGCCGCAGCACCAAATGTCCCTCCGCCACTCAAAGCACTTGACGCTGGTACAAAAGAAAAAGCAGGAGTCGAGCTGACAGTAGGAGTGAGAGAAGGTCCTGCTCCAGCAAGCTGCCCCCCCAACCCCCCAAAATTACCAGGAGTTGTGGTAGGGGTGCTCGAAAGTCCACCAAATGGCGGTGAAGACGCTGGGCTGGCACCAAATCCTGAACTGGTAGTTGCAGCTAGGGCAGCGGAGCCAAAGAAGCTACCCGCCGGTGCTGTACTTGTAGTGGCACCAAAACCCAAGGTGCCACCTGCTGCAGAAGTTGAAGCGCCAAACGCGTTCGCAGAAGCTGCGGTGGACGCTCCGAACATGTTTGCTGCACCAGGAGTTGTGCTAAGGGAAGGCGTGGCAGGAGCAGTGCCAAAAGAAGTAGTGGATACTGGAGCTCCGAAACTTGCAGAAGATGCGCCAGCACCTGCCCCAAATCCACTGGCTTGTGCTGGAGATCCAAGCGCTGCAGCCACAACACCAAATGCCGGTGATGACGTCGGGGCACCAAATGCCGGTGTTGATGCAGCGGAACCAAATCCACCAGCCCCGCCAAAGGCAGGAGTTGAAGCTGGTGTTCCAAAAGCACCAGTTGCGCTCACAAAAGAACTCACAGGAGAAGTACTACCAAAACCCGGGGTTGCTACACCACCACCAAAAACAGGAGTGGAGGTTGCACTGAATGGGCTGGCAGGCGTTGCTCCACCGAATGCCCCCGTAGAAGGGGAAGATCCACCAAAGGGCCCATTGCCAGCTGCTGCAGAGCTTCCTCCGAATGATGTTGAGGTCGCCGCACCACCAAAGCTTGAAGTTCCGTGTTGATTACCAAAGGCACTAGCCGTAGACGAGCTACCACCGAAGATGCCCGCACCAGCTGGGACTGCACCAAACGCCCCACCGCCTTGATGTGCCGCTCCGAAGGCACCTGCAGCTGACGAGGTGGCTGCTCCAAAAGGCGTTCCGGCTCCCGGAGGGGCACCAAAGGCCGTGTTTAACGCTCCAAATGGACTACTCGATGCCGGTGCAAATGAACCACCAGTGGTCCCACCGAGTGGTGATGTCGAAGAGGGTGCACCAAACACTCCGGCAGAAGGGCTGGCTCCTCCTCCGAAACCCGATCCTGCAACAGGAGTGCCGAAAGGCGTTCCCCCACTGGTGGGTTGGCCAAAGGCTCCAGGACTGGTTCCTGGTGGCGCGGGCTCTCCAGCTTTAGCGTATGCCTCATAACGAATCTCCTCCACAGACTTGTGTTGGTTTTCCTGCATCGCAGATACGGAGTGCATCATAGCGTAATGCTGGTTTTGTGTCAGGAGCTCCTTGTCCGTCACTCTTGTGACACGGAACCCTCCCACTCCAGGAAGCATAGAGCAGTTGATAGCTTTATGTGCAGAGCTGCCACACGTGCTGCAAGCGTGTTGGTTCCGGCAGGTCGTACCAAATCTGCATGAACCTTTATTCCAGAACCTGCAAGCATTATTTGCTGTGATCAGCCGGGAATATGATGAATGTGAAGGGGTCAGTTACAGTGGCGAGTGGAGGGAGAAGATCTTGGCAACGGAGGCGCGCAAACAAAGGTACAGTTTGCCCTTATTAACGAAGGGGCACGCACACGCTTGACCCCCGGTCGCACCGAGCGCCCCTCCTCCGCCAAAAGCTGCACCCTGTGGTCGAAGTGGACTGCTTGTCGCGCCGAACGGAGATGCACCGCTGGGAGATGCATTGAATGCGTTAGGCTGCGGAGCAGAGCCGAAGGGAGACGTAGCCGCAGGTACGCCGAACGCTGACGGGGAGGTGGCGGGTGCGCCGAACGGAGATGCGGGGGGCACTCCGAAAACACCTGCGGGCTTGCCAAAGGCACTCGGGGTGCCTACGAAGCCGGCGCCCCCTCCTCCTCCGAACCCTCCGGAGAAAGCCATCTATATTCTCCCAGCCTCAACGTCCCAGCTGTTGAGTAGCAGCAGACAGGGATGGACAACTCTACCTAGTAGCGATTCTCGTAGCATGCTTATTTTGCTATTTTCGAAAGTATTTTCGTATATATCTGGGTCTGAGATATATACTGGTATATAGTCTATCAGTGCTTGTAATATCTTTTACAATACTTTCGAAAGTAATAATAACAAAGGTATATATATAGACTAGTCTATTTACTTTCGAAAGTAGTCTAGCTAGTGTAATATTATTTATTTGTAGCTTGCTACTAGCTAGGATAGTCTACGTACTCTATTGCGGGAATAGCTATTGCGGGAATTAAGCGCACGCTACCTACGGCATTGCGCACTCAATAGACTAGTCTAGTGTTTATTTTTATCGTGTTTGATCTACCTCTAAACTGCTATCGTCGTTGACTGAATCAGTTGATTATGCTAATAGTCTGTCTAGCTAGGGTAGGAATAGGTAGGTGATTATAAGATGATTGTGAGAATAATTAGGAGAGGAGTATTAACAGTGCGTAAATACTAGCTAGACTACTGTACTTTCGAAAGTACTTTCGAAAGTAACATCTAGCTAGCTAGGTAGAGCTAGCTCTATCTGGCTATCTAACTAGACTAAGCTAGCTAGTCTACATACGTACTCACGCGTTATTTCAGGAGGAAAGGCTCCAGTCAGAAGGCTACGTTTCTACGAAAGTACTTTCGAAAGTACTTGCCAACCTACAACTCCGGATACACGGAGGACAGCGATGCAGGTGGCGGCGTCTCCTCGGGTCCCAAGCTTTCCTGCACCGAAAGCAGCAATGTTCGTCTCAAATGCCGCCCATCCTCGTGTTTTACCGGCCACCGGTCAGCGCGTTACTGAGGTGCGTTCTTCCTTCTTTCCCACGCATCTTTCTGCAAGTCACTAAGGCTCACCTTTCGCACAGGCGGTCGAAGCGCTCAGAAGAGCGAAAGTCATCGCCCTCCCGACTGTAAGTGCACGCAGACTGAATCACCGAGCCGTCAGACCTTGAATAGATGTGCCGCTTTCATAACTATTAAACTATGCACAGGATACCCTTTACGGCCTAGCTGCCAGTGCTTGCTCAGAGGAGAGCATCAAGGTTTGTTTCTGTCATTGGAGAGAACGTCTAGCAAGCTTTCTGAACTGATCCGTGGTACCATATTACCTGCAGAGACTATACGCGGCCAAACAGCGTCCTTTTGAAGTGCCACTTGCGATATGTTTAGGGGATGCAGAGGTATGTGCCAACCTTTAGGAACCAACTGACTGTTGACCCACTCACTAGGTTGACCGCTGTTGTGCAGGATGTCAGAAAGTACGCTGATGCGGAACATCTGAGTTCTGACCTTCTAAAGGTGAGCCAAACACGTGCACCGTGCATCGTAATTTATCTCCCTATCAGGATGCGACTGTTGCATAAACATAGTCTCATCTTGATCAAAGTGTTTCGCATCTGTGTTCCTTGGACTAGGATTTGATTTCTCACAAAAGTTTTTCCTGGACACCACAGGAACTGCTGCCTGGACCTGTAACCATATTACTTCGGAGGAAGAAACGATGCGACCTTTCGGTGCGTTAATTTGATACGCTTGACCCTGAAATGTGAGGTGATACACTAAATCAAGCGGCGATGACAAATTTACCTGCACAGATGAGCTTGAATCCCGGGGCACAACTGTTGGTACGCTTTGTGAACTCTCATAAGTTTTCATGCGCCTTTCGGAACACTCTGAGTTCTCATTTGGGGCTTGCCTTATCGTATGCATGTAGGGAATAAGAGTTCCGGATTCTGATTTTGCGAGGGTGAGTAAATCAATCATAATGTATGTCTGGTCTTGATCGAGTGGTACTCTGATATTGTGCCGTTTCCCACTTCTTTGTACACGTTGTAGGCTGTTTCACGGCAATATGGGCACGCGATTGCTTTGACGTCGGCAAATCAAAGCGGAGCACTGAGTACTCTAGCTGTGCAAGAATTTTCAGTCATATGGAAAGAGGTTCGTCTCGCAGTTTTGCATCTGAGCAAGTGAATGCTTTTCCCTGTTACTTTCCCCACATCTTTGCCTATTTCTGTCTGACTTCGGTTGGCTTCCCAACAGTGTGCTCTTGTGTTCGACGGCGGCAGAATCCCTTCAAGTGCGCACACTTTAAAATTTCCTGCGGGCGTAAAGATTTCATCTGGTCACTTCCTTACTCATCGCAGCGCACTGAATACAGGCCGTCTGGGATCGACGATTGTGAATTTGTCTGTTCCGGGAGAGTTTGCGATTTCTCGGAGGGGAGACGCGTGTGATGCAATCCAGGTATGCAGTCTTGATCTCTTAGTTTCGTTCTTGAAACAAGCGATAATTTTACGACCACTTTATTGCAGGATACTTTATTAAGGTATGGCATTACAAATAATAAGGCACCTAGTGATGTTTGAATAGATCTATTGGCATGAATCGAATTTCGGGTCGGTCGGACACCTCATTTCGGTCACTACAAGTACAAGACATACGAAACATAGAGTCGTGAGATTTCGGTCGCGGAGCCTTTTCTACGAGATACGCTATGCCGACCAGTGACAGAGTAGTGATGCCGCAAACCCCTTATCTCGTACACTATCGCCCCAGTGTCCCGTACGACGCTTGTGCTGGATGTTTCCAGCAAGCTTGATGGGTTGTGGTTGCCCGAAACGCTGTGGAGAACATGCAGAGCTCGTGCGTACCCAGGGCTCAGGAAACCCCTCCCGATTTTTCCGAATTCCCCCAAATTAAACTTCATACTCGCGCGCGCGAGGGTCACGTGCGGCGGAAACATGATGGAGAGTGGTGCATTTTCTTGTGATGATCGTCCTCAGCGGTCAATAATACGCAAGTTCTGCACTCTACATTCACCGTGTTATGCACTCCCTGCGCCACCAGACCCTCAAGATGCACCACCGCTGCCACCTTGAAGAAAACTTGGCAGGGGAAAACTATGTGCCCTTCGATCCGCGAGGCGACTGGCGACGGATTTGAAATCCCATGTGGGACTCGGCTGTAAATCCTCAAATCTGCGTTTCTTTTCGAATCCACCACGTCTGCCTGAGTCATCGACCAGCAAAGTTCGGCTTTGGAACACTTTTTTCGCCCCGCCCAGCCGCGTCGCCTCGCGCTCGTCGTGAGACCTCACTGGCAAATCGCCGTTTATCGCCTCGCTTCGCCTCCCCTTCTGCCCCCATCCTCGCCCCGTCCCGCCCTCATCTCCCCTCCAGGCTTTGCCGCCTCGTACGCGCCGGCTCTCCCCTCCCGTCGGGGCGTTGCATATTATCATAATTATGTAACGTGTGTTTGCCTTCTGTGTTGAATAATCTAACACACTCACTCACAATCCAAGAAGTTCACTCTCAAGATATTGATTCAGCGCTTTTGTCATGAAAGGACGAATGACAGAAACCTCCATGGCTGTTATGTTGCTGAGCTTTACGCCCTTCAACGCACTTGCATCGAGTCTACGCAAACCTGTCTGTATTTTGTTGTGCCGAATGGATCGAATCGTGTCCTGTGACAATATGAAGACCGTCAACATTCTGAAACTTGAACAGCCAAGATGATGACAGTGATGTTTGAGCACTCACCACTAGATCGTACGAAAGGTTCCAGTCTTGCAAATCTTCGCGCGCGTATTTGCACAAATCGGTAGCGAGTTCGATATAGTGAAAAGGCAAACCCTGCTCAAAGACCGCAGTGAGAGCCTCAGTACTGAATTTTGGGATATCCCTCACACACAGTCCTCACCTGAAAGACATCGTCGCCGCGTTCCGACTCAATGACTGTGCGTAAAGTTGTCGTGTGAAGCCATCTAGGAGGAATGATGTTGCACTTGCCCTGTTTCTTCAGAATCACAGCCAGCCAGGTTGGAACGCCAACTTGAATTTGGGGACGGAAAGGACCGTACTGGAATGAAGTTTCAGGCGATGGAGGTCTGGCAAATACATCGACGATTTGAAAGGGTTGGGAAGAGTTGGAAAAGTTATATCCGATGAAGATGCCCCAATGACTCACCGTTCCACCTAGCAGATGTACCTGCCGCGCATTAGAAGGCGTCAGAGACAACAGTACACAGTTTTACTCGCCAAGGGAGCAAAAGGATGGAACATAGAACCCACCAGCGGAAGCGAAAAGTTTGGGACGATGAGAACCTCCTCGTCTTCAGCAATGAAATGAACCTCCTGTAGCGAATGCGAGAAGGGTGAGTTCGATACGAAGCACGTGATTAAGGGGGTGACGGAGGCAGAATATTGAAACTTGCCTGATGAGTGAGGTATTCAAGCTTGGATCCCATCGACATCAGTGCTGGATCAACGCAGCCTGACTCAATGGTGATCTCTAGTCGCACTCTGTTATCGATGCACAGGTTCGAGGGCGAATATCCTTACCACGACCGGTCGCCTGCGTCGATTTAAGCGAGATTAAACTTCCCTCGGTGGCTCTGGTGGGGATGGAGGAATTATGATGGACCGAACGAAGGACAGCACGTACGAAGCTTCGTACCTTCGAAGGAACGAAAGTATGAATTTTTTTAGTGATCAGTCTGTTTTAATGTGCATAAAAATTTTGAAAGTAAAAATTTTAAGTTTCAAATTCAAATAAAACTAGTACTAGACTAGACTAGTATATATATTCATTCCTCCACTAGCTAGAGCGAGCCGTATCGATCTGATCATCTTATATGCAGATATACAGACTATAGCTAGCTAGCTACTTTCGAAAGTAGTAGACAGCCCTAGCTAGATAGCTAGCTCTAGAGGTAAACCATATCTATGCATCGCGTGCTATTTTCGACAAGCCAGTCCTTCTGATCAACAAGGATCGTTTGCTTAATTAACTTCGTTCTTTATCGAACCCTTTGAAGGAGGTGCTCGTCACTCCGCGCGAGGAGCACAGATCGGATGACAGTGTACAAATTATTGCAAAGTTGTGGAAACACTCTGATTTCCCGTCAAGGACCAACGCGGGACCGACAATTCCCCTCAAACTTATGTAACACAACACGAAGGGGGATCGTAGATACGGGGCCAAAGCCTAGTCTTCTTCGTGTCTTTTACCGCGATGTTGCAGTGGGAGGGTCTGCCTTTTCCAGGAAACGATCATCAGGGACTTGGTCGGAAGAGAGGTTGACAATTACTCAGCAGGCGTTATCTACTTTTCTGGAGCTCCCAGCAGTGCCAATCGGGTCGTACGTTTCCAGTCCAGTTTCTGCACTTCACAACCTAGATCCTCGAGTAAAACAGGCTTGGCTGGCTGCACTTCTTTTTTTTCCCGCTAACGGCACAGCCGGGGATAAAGCTGGCGTATGCGTCGCACTGACGCTGGCTACAGCTGCAGCGCTTCCACCCAGAGTATGGCGGCCTCAACTTACTGCTCTCGCGAGCCTATGCGCCATCCTTTTTTTTTTCGTCGTCTTGGGCGCAGACAGTGTGATGCCCGTGATTCAGCCTCGCGAGCCACCGGCGGCTGATGAAGGCCTCCTCATCCTTCCTCAGCTAGAAAACTCGTACCGCTATGTGCTTTTCCATTTTGGTCCGCTTCAGGTGACGCGAAAAGGCGCAAACATTGCGTTAAATTCGACGTGTCTCACGTTCACGGTATTACAGGCAGCTCATTTGGCCCTATGCACTACGACGCCGGAGGCTATGGCAGCTGGATTGCGATGGTATTTACGGCCACTGCGCGTGTTCAGTGCACCGATCGATGAGATTGTCTTCACGGTGCTATTGTCATTGCGCTTCACCTCAATAGTATTTGAGGAGATCAGGAATATTAGCCTTGGACTGGCTGCTCGCGGAGTACAGTGGCATTTACTGGGTTGGAGAGGCACAGTCAGTGCACTCAGTTCCCTCCTGTCGCGCACGCTCGAGTCATTGTTTATTACCTCAGCAGCACTTGCAGATGCTATAACTGCAAGGGGATACGTGAGTGCTGAGCAGCATCGACTGTTCTCGCCGGCGAATGACGCAAGAGGACGGCTTCTTGGTCGAACATCTGACGTTGCGGCTTTGTTTGCACTCGCTATGTTTGCTGTGCACCTTTCCGACCATGTCTAAAGTCAAATAGCACATCGAGACGGAGAAGGATTTTGGTGCCCTTCCCCCGGACCCCAACCCGACCCTGGCCAAAGAACGCCGCATTCACTTTGGACGGGTGAACATCTCAATACTCGGTGCGATTAAAACCGCGAAGGCAATTAATCGTGACCTGAACCTGACGGATGCTAAGCCCGAGCTGGTGCCTATACCAATCTGGACTCCGAACTCCGATTCACTCCGACTTACTCCGATGCCAAGCTGGGCTCCATACGATCTTCGGCAAAGCTCGTCATTATTTTTAGAGAATTCCTGGATATATTTTTTAGAGAATTCCTGAGATCATGTACTTTCGAAAGTACTTTCGAAAGTATTTTTTATCCGTACATGTACCAGTACGGGTACGCATATTAGATAGACTAGTCTAGTCAATTTATTTTTTATGAATATGCGAGTCACCTTGCTTATTACTTGCTTCGAACGAAGGTAGACTATCATGTGGTCATATTATGAAAGTATTATACGAAAGTAGTCTACTGTACTCGACTAAATAAGAGTCCTATGTCGTGTTAATACATGCCATACAATAATGTACCGTGGTACGACGTCGACTGTGGATCCGCGGCAGCTCCGCACCACGGAAGCATTGCAGTCGTTGGCGGGAGAGGGCGTCTAAATAGGGCGCAAGCGAACGGCTGCAGTATACGGTTTTAAGATGAGAACGTCAGCTGCACTGTCCTTCGCGGCACGGGGTTCACCATCACTGGCGTCACGGAGTTGGCGACGTACTGATCCTCACTTGAGAATGGGTGTGTATAGATTACAATTACAATCATCGTCAATAGTTGTCGCGCCTGTCGCGTATCATGCACGTTCATCCGGTCGTGGACGCCGCTTAAACCGTCGTTTGCAGCTCTCTCCAGAGGAACGCGTAGATGCTGCGGTGACTATAAAAGTGCTGCGTGCTTGTCCCAGTGACATACGCGTTGGGCTCATCGGCGAAGGTGGCATGCTCGGGAAATGGGACACCAGCAAAGTTAATCCCATGCGTCGTACACAACGGGATCCCAACTCATGGGAGTGGGTACTTGCTGTAGGTATTGGTGCAAATCTAGCCTTCAAGCTTGTCACAATTGACCAAGGCGATGCAGTTGTGCAGTGGTCACAGGGTGCAGATATTCGTGTTTCAGTTCCGTATGGATGCACAGGGGTTGAAATCATAATAGATTGGCCGAGTGGAAGCCCTCGAGATGCTCCGCTGAGCGTCAATACCCGAGTTATTGTCGAGAAGCCGTTACACGACTATCGCGTCGAGACTGGAGGAGCTTGGTTGGCCTATGGCAAGATTGACGGTTCACTAATGGAAGAGGGCGAGCGAGGAGTCAATGGTGACGACACGGTCGAAAGCAAAGAGCATGTCCACCAGGTGCTGTCATCTGTAGATAATCGAGCTCTGCCGGATACGATGGAGCGGCAGACTGAGACGAATAAAAAGTCGCTGACTGAGCAGACAACAAGCCACAGGCGATTTGCTGTAGATGCAATCGATGCGGTGGTTATGACCTCCGGCGGAACGGCCAAGCGTGCTACTTCAGGGCAATCAGAACGCACGAATGCATCTCTAGATGCTATTCCAGAACGACCCGTTGTTCTCTCTTCGAACAATCTCGACCCTGATGCAAAAACAGACATGGACACCACCATAAATAATGCACATCAGAAAGAAGAGAGCAACTCTACTTCTGAAAAGATCAATGAAGAGAAGCTGGCTGGCGGCTATATCGTGGGATCTCACTTGGAAAGCATGATGGGGGGGATGCGAACTGAGCTCATCTTC
>MDSW01193589.1_pt1 | contig 11885 bp, 11 predicted proteins | sample 811171 | NCBI WGS metagenome assembly MDSW01 (sample SAMN05326641, study PRJNA326480) | marine metagenome | isolation source: seawater | place: Atlantic Ocean: North West | collected 2012
AGTAGCTTTGTATCGCCCAGGACCAATGAGCAATATACCAATTTATAATGATTGTAAAAATGGTGTTAGGGAACCTGATTATATACACCAAACTTTAAAGGAGATTTTAAAACCTACTTATGGAATTATAATATATCAAGAACAAGTTATGCAAATAGCTCAAACTTTAGCAGGTTTCACCGCTGGTGAAGCAGATATTTTAAGAAGAGCTATGGGAAAAAAAAAGAAAGCAGAATTAGATAAACAAAAAGAGAGATTTATAAATGGAGCAATTAAAAAAGGAATAGGAAAAGATGTTGCTAATTTTGTATTTACTAAGATAGAGCCATTTGCACAATATGGTTTTAATAAAAGTCATGCAGCTGCTTACGCGTTAATAGCATATCAAACTGCATTTCTAAAAACATATTATAAAGAGGACTTTATTTCTGCAACTATGTCTACAGAGTTAACGAATACTTCAAAACTTAGAGAGTTTGTGGAGGAGTTAAAAAGATTAAAAGTAGAAATTATTAGGCCTTCAATAAATAATTGTTTTGCTGAATTTAGAGCTATTAATCAAAAAATATATTATGGTCTGGGAGCAATAAAAAATGTGGGTTTTGAAGCTATTTCGAATATTGTTAACGAAAGAGAAAAAAATGGAAAATTTAAATCGCTAATCGATTTTATAAATAGGGTAGAACCGAAAGATGTTAATAAATTACAATTAGAGGGTTTAACAAAAGCTGGAGTTTTTGATGAATTCAATAAAGATAGAGCTAAAATTTTTAATTCTATTCCAAAAATTATTCAACAAATTAAGAATGTAAATGATGATAAAGATAAAAATCAAACAAGTTTGTTCGAGAATTCTGAAAGTATAAGTAAATTTGAATATTTGAATTCAAAACCGTGGCAACAAAAAGAACTTTTAACTGAAGAATTTAAATCTTTAGGCTTTTATATTTCCAACCATCCTCTTAATGAATATCAAGAATTGTTTTCTCAATTAAAAGTTTCTACATACAGTGAATTTTATAATAATGAAAAAACTGAAAGCTTAGTAGCTGGCACAATAATGTCCTTGCAAGAAAAAAAGAGTTCAAGAGGAACACCTTATGCAATAATTAAGTTTAGTGATAATAAGGGAGAATTTGAACTTTTTTTATTTGCAGATATGTTAATCAATAATAGAAATAAATTAAAGGAGTCCGAGTCATTCATACTTACCTTACAAAAAGAAAAAAATTTAACGGACTCAAACAGAAAAAGGATTAATGTAAAAAGAATATCTAGTTTAGAAGAAATAATTAATAAACCTTTTGAGAACGTTACAATCGAACTAGATGAAAATTATAAAATAATGGAAATTAAAGAAATTTTGTCTGGTAAAGGCGAAACTAAAATAAATTTAATTTTTAAATACAAAGACAAAAAGATTAATTATTTGCTCCAAAATAAACGAAAATTTGACTTAAAACATCTTAAAGCTTTAAAAGATAAGGAATATGTGGCAAAAATAACTGTATAGATAGTTGATTTTTTGAGTTGTTTGTATATATCAGTCAATTAATTACGCACACAGTCTTAAGGGCATTGCCCTACCGGTCCAAAAATTTGGAGTGATTGTGGTGGTATAACCGGAAAAACTATGAACGTACCAAAAATAGATATTAAACAATTATTAGAAGCTGGGGTTCATCTAGGCCATAAAACACTTAGATGGAATCCAAAAATGAAGAAGTATATTTTTGGAGAAAAAAATTCTATACATATAATTGATTTAACTCAAACAGTTGATTTTTTAAAAAACGCACTTGTCCAAGTACACAAAATAATTTCCAGCGGAGGAAAACTATTAATTGTGTCTACAAAAAAACAAGCTTCAGAACAAGTAAGTGATTTAGCTAAAGAAACTGGTCAGTACTTTGTAAATTTTAGATGGCTAGGAGGAATGCTTACTAATTGGAACACAATTCAAAATTCGATTAAAAGATTAAAAAAATTAGAGACTCAGCTCTCTAAAGAAAATTTAGGATTTACTAAAAAAGAGATCCTAAAATTTGGAAAAGAAAAAGAAAAACTTGAAAGGTCTCTTGGCGGTATTGCAGATATGAAAAAGCCACCTGATTTAATATTTATAATTGATACAAATATAGAGTCTCTAGCTGTGGCAGAAGCAAAAAAATTAGGTATACCCATAATTGCCATTTTAGACACAAACTCTGACCCAACTGGTATTGACTTTCCTATTCCTGGAAATGATGACGCTAGAAGATCAATCAATTTATATTGTGAATTATTAAAAGAAACTATTAAAGACGCAGAAAAGTTTATTAAAGGCGGAGAAGAGAAAGAAGAAAAAGATAAAAAATTTTCATCTATAGAAAAAAAAAAATAATCTTTAAATATTTTAAATGTCAAACAAAGACTTATTAGATAATATTAAAAAATTAAGAGAAATGACTGGTGTTGGGTTTAAGGATTGTAAAATAGCATTAGACGAGTCCAGTGGCGATATTGAGAAATCAATTGAATATCTTAGAAAGAAAGGCATAGCTAAAGCATCCAAAAAAATGAACAGAACTGCATCAGAGGGTTTGGTGTTAGTAAAAGAAAACAAGGGCGAAGTAGCAGTTATTGAGATTAATAGCGAAACAGACTTTGTTGCAAAAAATCAAGATTTTATAAGTTTCTGTAAAGAATTGTCTGATCTAAATTATTCTTTCAAAGGTAACTTAAAAAAATTAAATGAGTCAAAAATGAAAAATAATAAATTAGTAAAAGATAATTTAGTTGCACTAATTGCAAAAATTGGAGAAAAAATTACAATAAGAAGAGCAGATTTTTTTGATAATACTAAAGGCTCTAATTACTTTTATGTTCATTCAGCATTTGAAAAAAATATAGGTAAAATAATTTCTGTAGTAAAATTAGAGGGAATGACGAAAAAAAATGGTGATTTAGGTTCAAAACTTGCTATGCATATAGCTGCTTCGAACCCTCTTGCCATCGATAAAGGCGGTATAGATCAAAAAATATTAGATAAAGAGTTAGAAATAATAAAAGCAGAAATTACAAATTCTGGAAAACCTTCAGGTATGGTTGATAAAATTTCAAAAGGAAAAATAACAAAATTTATCAATGATAATTCTTTATTGAATCAAATATGGATTATGGACCCTAAAAAAAATGTTGCTGATATTTTAAAAGAAAACTCCTCTGAAAATAAGATTCAGGTTATAAAATTTATTAGGTATAAAGTTGGAGAGGGAATTTAAATGAGCAACGAATTTAATGAAAAAGACTATCTATCCAAAATGGAAAAAAGTATTCAATCTTTTAAAAAAGATATTTCAACCTTAAGAACTGGAAGAGCCAACGTAAATATGCTTGATACAATAAAAGTTGACGTCTACGGTCAGCTTATGCCTATCGAGCAGTTAGCAACAGTAAGTGTTCCTGAAGCCAGGCTTATTTCTATCCAAGTTTGGGATAAGACAAATACAAATATAATTGAAAGCGCTATACAAAAATCAGAGTTAGGAATTAATCCACAAATCGATGGTCAGATTATTAGGTTGAGAATTCCAGATTTAACAGAGGAAAGAAGAAAAGAACTTATTAAAATTTTGAAAAATATGAGTGAAAAAGGAAAAATTGCCATTAGAAATATAAGAAGAGAAGCAAATGAGAATTTAAAAAAAAAGTTGAAAGATAAAACTATTTCAGAAGATCAAAATAAAAATCTTGAAAAAACTATTCAGAAAATAACTGACACAAGTATTGAAAATATTGAAAAAGTTTCAAACGAAAAAGAAAAAGAGATAAGCCAGATATGAATAAAATTACCCATGTCGCCTTTATCATGGATGGCAATGGTAGATGGGGTAAAAAAAAAAACAGAGGTAGAAACTACGGGCATTTAAAAGGAATTGAAACAGTAAAGAAGACTGTCAAATTTGCTATAAAATATAGAATACCAGTTTTAACTTTTTACGTGTTCTCTTCTGAAAATTGGAAACGTCCAAAAAAGGAAATTAGTTATTTATTTAAGTTAATAAGCCATTATTTTTCTGAAGAAATTGAGAGTATTAAAAAACAAGGTATTAAAATAAATATTTTTGGTGAATTTGAAAAATTAGCTAAAGATGTTAAAAAAATATTAAAAAAAACTATTACAATAACAAAAAATAATAAAAAAATTTTAGTAAACTTGGCAATTAGTTATGGCTCAAAAAATGAAATAATTAGAGCTTTTAAGAAAACAAAAAAAATATCATTTAAAAATTTTGAAAATAATCTTTATACTAAAAATTTACCTGACCCAGATATTCTTATAAGGACAGGTGGGCACCAGAGATTAAGTAATTTTTTATTGTGGCAATTAGCTTATTCAGAATTATATTTTCTTAAAAAACTTTGGCCTGACTTTAATTCAAAAGATTTTAAAAAAATCATTAATAAATTTAAAAAAAGTAAAAGAAATTTTGGAAATATATGAAAAATAACGAATTTAGAAAAAGAATATTAACGTCTTGTATATTATTATTTTTTGTATTTTTAATATTTTTTTTTGATTTTGCTTTGTTATATTCTTTAATAATTCTTGGAATATTATCACTAATAGAATTTTTTAATCTCACCAAAAAAATATTCAAAGCAAATTATCTCAAGATTCTGTTAAATATAGTTTTCTCATTTTATATAATATTATTTTGTTTTTTATTTTTCTTTTTTACTATTTCTTTTAATTTAAAACTTATTTTATTTTCTTTATTATTTGGTTGTATTGCGTCAGATATCGGGGGATATATTTTTGGAAAAACTTTTCGAGGTCCTAAATTAACAAAAATTAGTCCAAATAAAACAATTTCTGGATCCTTAGGTTCAATTATATTAACAATCTTTACACTTACAATTTTAAATTATCATTTAACTAATAATTTTGATTTTAAAATAATTATAATAGCTATTATTACATCAATTTTATGTCAAGCAGGAGATCTATTATTTTCTTTTATGAAAAGAAAAGCTAAAGTCAAAGATACAGGAAATTTTCTTCCTGGTCATGGAGGTGTACTTGATAGATTAGATAGTATATTGTTAGGACTTCCTTTCGGGTACCTCACATTAATAAGTATATATTAAATGAAAAAAACTATTTCAATTCTTGGTTCAACTGGTTCAATTGGTTTAACGACATTTAAAATAATTAATAAAAAAAAGAATTTTTTTAAGATAAATATTTTAGCAGCGAACAAAAATTTTTCTCTTATAAGTCATCAAATTAGAAAATATAAACCAAAAGTATTCGTAATCTCAAATGAGAAAATTTTTAAAAAAATTAAAAAAAAATTTCGTAGAAATAAAACAAAAATTTTAAATACCTTGAAAGACATCAACTTGCAAAAATCTGATTGCACAATATCTGCAATACCAGGAATTGATGGTTTGACTCCAACATTAAAAATGATAAAAAAAAGTAAAAAAATCCTTATTGCAAATAAAGAGTCAATTATTTACGGATGGTCTTTAATAAAAAAAGAGTCACTAAAATTTAAAACAAAAATTATTCCTGTCGACTCTGAACATTATTCTATAATGAAATTAATAGAAAATCATACACTTGATGAAATTAAAATGATTTACATCACTGCATCAGGAGGGCCTTTTCTTAATCTGCCAATTAAAAGATTTAAAAGAATTAAACCAAAACATGCAGTAAGGCATCCAAAATGGAAAATGGGAAAAAAGATTTCTGTTGACTCCTCGACTTTAATGAACAAAATTTTAGAGTTAATAGAGGCACAAAAAATATTTAATTTACCAAAAAATAAAATAGATATTATTATCCACCCTGAGTCTTTAGTTCACGCTATCGTTAAGTTTAAAAACGGAATAACAAAATTCATATATCACGAAACATCTATGATGATTCCTCTTACTAATGCTATATTTGATGGGAATTTACATTTTGATGAGTTTATAAATTTTGAAAATTCTAAAATAAAAAGAAATATTCAAAACCTAAATTTTAGAGAAGTTGATAATAAAAAATTTCCAATTATAAAAATCAAAAAAAGATTAAATGAATATCCTGCCACCCCTATAATAATTAATACGTGTAATGAAATATTAGTTGATCAATTTTTAAGAAAAAAGATAGCTTTTCTTAGCATTCATAAAATCATTTTGAGCATTCTCAATGATAGAAATTATAGGAAATATGCTATAAAAGAAACAAAAAATCTTAACCAAATAATAGATATTTATAAATGGACAAAAACTTTAACTTTAAAAAAAATTAACTTATCAAATGATTAGACTTATTTATTTTTTTATCTTTATAATATTTTTTTCATCAAATTTATTTGCAGAAAATGTATCTAAAATAGAAATTTCTGGAAATAAAAGAGTAAGCGATGAAACAATAATAATATACGGTGATATTAAATTAAATAAGGATTACCAAGAGAATGATTTAAATGTTATTTTAAAAAATTTATACTCTACAGATTTTTTTGAAGATATAAAAATAAACTTAGAAAATAATATTTTATATATCAATTTAAAAGAGTATCCAGTCATAAGTCAGCTTATTTTAATTGGTGAAGATAGCAAAAGAATTAGAGATCAAATTACAAAAATTATAAGTTCAAAGGAGAAAAGATCTTTTATAAAATCAAAAATTTCGAAAGATATTGAACTTATAAGAAAACTTTATTCATCAATAGGATACAACAATAGCAAAATTGAAACTAAAATAAAAAAACTTGATGATAATAATTTAGATTTAATAATTGAACTTGCTAAAGGAAGTATTACAAAAATTTCCTCGATTAAATTTATAGGTGATAAAAAAATTAGAGATAAAAGACTGAGAGATGTTATTGCCAGCGAGGAAGACAATTTTTGGAAAGTTATTTCACCAAATACAAAGTTTAGTCAAAACTTAGTCGATTTAGATATAAGGCTGTTAACAAATTATTATAAATCAAGAGGTTATTATAATGTTAAAATAAATTCTAGCTCGGGAGAAATTAATGAAGATGGCAATATTGACCTAGTTTACTCTATCGATGCTGGAGAAAGGTTTATTATAAATAAGATTTCCACAAATGTTGACTCAGTTTTCGATGAAGAAATATTTTTTCCTTTAAAAAAAAGTTATAATAAATATATAGGTCAGTATTATTCTCCATTCACTATAACTAAATTGTTAGAAAATATAGACGAATTAATTTTGAATAATAACTTACAATTTGTTGAACATACTGTAGAAGAAAAATTAAACAAAGATACAATTGAAATAAAATTTAATATTTTTGAATCTGAAAAAGTTCTTGTTGAACGAATAAACATTTCTGGAAATAATATTACAAATGAGTCAGTCATACGTGGAGAACTTTTATTAGATGAAGGAGATCCATTCACAGATTTAAATCTAAAAAAATCAATTTCTAAAATTAAATCAAGAAGAATATTTGCAGATGTAAAGACAAAAATAATTGATGGATCTAAAAAAAATTTAAAGATCATAGATATCGAGGTAGAAGAGCAGCCTACTGGTGAAATTAGTGCAGGAGCTGGTATTGGAACTAATGGTGGACAATTTGCTTTAAATGTAAGTGAAAATAATTGGCTAGGAAAAGGACAAAGATTAGATTTTGCAATTTCAGTCAGTGAAGAGTCTTTATCAGGAAGGATCAATTTTACAGATCCGAACTATAATTTTTTTGGTAATTCGTTAAATTATTATGCTTCCAACACAAAAAACGATAAACCAAATCAAGGATATGAAAATACCATTATTTCATCAGGGATTAACACAACATTTGAACAGTATAAAGATTTGTATGCTACTTTAGGTATCTCATTTACTTATGACGACTTAAGAACAAAGGATAACGCTTCAGCGTCTTTAAAAAAACAAAGTGGAGAATTTAGTGATATTACAGGTAGCTACGGATTTAAATATGATACAAGAAACCAAACTTTCATGCCTACAAGTGGATCTATAATTGAATTTGGTCAGAGCATTCCTTTGTATGCTGACAAAAGCTTTATATCGAATACTTTTTCCGCAAGTAACTATAAGCTTTTTACAGAAAACATTGTTGGATCTAGTAAATTATTTTTAACTGCTGTAAACGGGTTAAACGATGATGATGTGAGATTAAGTAAAAGGAAAAATTTAAGCTCTAAGAGATTAAGAGGTTTTGAGAGAGGCAAAATAGGCCCTGTTGATGGAAAGGATCATATTGGCGGTAATTACGCTGCAGCTTTAAATTTAGAAGCTAATCTACCAAATTTGTTACCGGAAAACTCAAAGACAGAAGTTGGATTATTCCTAGATTTCGGAAATGTTTGGGGAGTTGACTATGACTCAAGCATTAATGATGGTAGCAAGATAAGGTCATCAACGGGTGCCGCAATTAATTGGCTATCACCTTTAGGACCAATGAGTTTTATTTTTGCAACAAATTTAAATAAATCTGATACAGATGTAACTGAGAGTTTTAACTTCAACTTAGGGACAACATTTTAATTTATGAAAAAATTTTTAAAAATTACGGCATTCATCTTTCCTTTTTTTTTATCAAATTATCTTTATGCTGACTCAGTTTATTACCTCGATTTTAAATATATTTTAAATGAAAGCGAGGCTGGAAAAAAAGCTCAAGCAGCTCTTAAAAAAAAACTTGAAGACGGAATAAAATCTTTAAATGTAAAAGAAAAAAAGCTTCAAGAAGAGGAAAAAAAAATAATTCAACAAAAGAGAGTAATTTCTCAAGAAGAATACAAAAAGAAAGTTTCTGAATTAAGAAAAAAGGTTTCTGAATTAAAAAAAGAGCGTAATGGTGTCTTAAATGCTGTGGCAAAAGATAGGACTAAAGCTAGAAACGAGCTTTTAAAAAATTTAAATCCAATAGTAAAAGAATATATGGTTGAAAAAAAAATCAGAATAATTATTGATAAAAAAGAAATCATCGTTGCCGATGAAAAACTTGATATTACGCAGGAAATTATTAAAAAACTAAATTCAAAAATTAAAACTATTAAATTAAAATAAGTAATTTAATGGATACAAAACATTTTTTTAAAAAAAAAACTCATTTATTTAAAAATTTATACCCAAATTTTAAGAATGAGAAAAAAATTTTAATACAAAATATTAAGCCTTTATACTCAGCAAATAGAAATGATATATCGTTTTTCGACTCTATACGGTATAAAGCTAGTGCATTAAAAACAAAAGCGTATGCATGTATTACCACAGAAAAATTAAAGAATTTTTTACCAAAAAATACGCAAAAAATAATAGTTAAAAATGTCTTATTGGAATTAGCAAATTTATTAAAAAAATTTTACCCAGAAGCTAATATAGATTATCCAGATAAAACGTTAAAAAAACCTTTAAAAAATAAATATAAATTTGTTACTTTTGGAAATAATGTTTTAATTGGTCAAAACGTAAAAATTGGTAACAATTCACATATTGGATCTAATACGATAATTGAAAAAAGTGTCAAAATTGGAAAAGATTGCGTTATCGGGTCAAATGTAATTATTAAAAATTCAATTATAGGAGATAGAGTTGTGATTCAAGATAATTGTAAAATAGGACAAAAAGGTTTCGGTTTTATTCCCATTAAAGATAAAAATGTAAAGTTTCCTCACATAGGTATTGTAGAAATATCGAATGATGTTGAAATTGCCTCAGGATGTACAATCGATAGAGGTTCAGTAGATAATACTTTTATTGGAAAAAATACATACTTGGATAATCAAGTTCATATAGCTCATAATGTGAAAATTGGCTCAAATTGTATGATCGCAGGACAAGTTGGTTTTGCTGGCAGTTCAGTAATTGGAAACAATGTTTCGATTGGAGGACAAGCTGGCATTTCAGGACATCTTAAAATTGGAAATAATGTTAAAATCGGTGGTGGTAGCGGAGTGGTAAAAGATATAGAGGACAATCAGATTGTTATGGGTTATCCTGCAGTTCCTTTAAGAGACTTTTTAAAAAATAAAAAATGAGCGTAAAAGAAATAGATAAAAAAACTATAGAAAAATTATTGCCTCATAGAGAGCCAATGTTATTAATAGACAAATTAATTAATATAGTCCCGTTGAAATCTGCTACAGCTATTATGTATGTTAAAAAAACAGGTTTTTATGTACAAGGTCATTTTCCCAACCAGCCTGTTATGCCTGGTGTTTTAATAGTTGAGGCTTTTGGGCAAGCAGCAGCAGCTTTAACAGCACATGGTATAGATCCTAAAGAGTATGAAAATAAATTAGTTTTTTTAATGAGCGTAGACAAAGCTAAATTTAGAAGCCCAGTAATACCTAATTGTGAATTACATCTAGAAATAGAAGCTGTTAGATCTCATGGCAGAGTTTGGAAATATAAAGGAACTGCAAAAGTTGATGGAAAAAGAATGGCAGATGCTGAATGGTCGGCGACAATTGTGGATAGGAAATAATGATACATAATTCAAGCGTTATTGATAAAAAAGCAATGATTTCTGATAAAGCTAAAATTGGTCCGTTCTGTTTTATTGGACCAAATGTTCAATTGGAAGACAATGTTGAATTAATTTCAAATGTTCATATTGAAGGAGATACTAAAATTGGCAAAGGAACAAAAATTTTCCCATTTGCAAGCATTGGAACTCAGCCACAAGATTTAAAATTTAAAGGAGAAAAGAATAGTTTGGTTATTGGAGAAAATAATTTGATTAGAGAATATGTAACGATTAATCCAGGTACAGAAAAAGGAGGATCAAAAACACAAATTGGGAACAATTGCCTTTTTATGATTTCATCGCATGTTGCCCACGATTGTAAAATTGGAAATAATGTAATTATTGCTAATAACGTGCCTTTAGGAGGTCACGTAACTGTAGAGGACTCAGTAATAATAGGAGGTAACTCGGCTGTGCAACAATTTACCAGAATTGGAAGACTTGCAATGATTGGAGGAATGACAGGAGTATTAAAAGATGTAATTCCTTTTGGATTATCAATTGGAAATAGGAACTTTTTACAAGGTTTGAACTTAATTGGTTTAAGAAGACATAAGTATAATAATCAAAAAATTATTGGGCTAGATAAAGCATATAAAGACATTTTTGCATCAAAAAATTTACATGAAAATTTAGGAAGAATTAATGGTGAATTTAAAAACAATGAGCTTGTAGCTGAAGTAATAAAATTTTTAGAAAAAGATAAAAAAAGACCAATTTGCTCACCGCAAAGTTAAAAAATTTATGATTGGGTTAATTTTTGGAGAAACAGAATTTCCAAAATACATATTAAAGAAGATTAAAAAAAAAAGTAAATATTTAATTATAGACTTAACTAAAAAAAAAGTTTTTAAAAAAGATAAAAATTCTTACTCAGTTTCTATTGGTCAATTCGGTAAGATTATATCAATTCTAAAATCCAAAAATTGTAAAAAAGTTTTATTTGCTGGAAAAGTAGCTAAACCGAACTTTAAAAATATGAAATTAGACTTTAAAGGGATTTATTATATGCCAAAAATCATAAAAAGTTCAAAATTAGGAGATGCAGCAATTTTAAAACAAATAATAAATATTTTGAAAAGAGAGAAAATAAAAACTGTAAATTCTAATAAATTTACTCCTGAAATAAGTTTCCCTAAGGGTAATTATACAAAAATAAAACCAAATACTAATGATAAAAAAGATATAAGCTGTGGGGAAAAAGCTCTTAAAAAGTCTGGAAGTTTTTCATTAGTACAAGGTGCGATTTGTAGAAATAATAAAATTATTGCACTGGAGGGAAGCGGCGGAACAAAAAAAATGATTAAAAAAGTGAAAAAAATAACTAAATTCCCTAATGGAGTACTAATAAAATTCCCAAAAAAA
>MDSW01036301.1_pt1 | contig 11884 bp, 7 predicted proteins | sample 811171 | NCBI WGS metagenome assembly MDSW01 (sample SAMN05326641, study PRJNA326480) | marine metagenome | isolation source: seawater | place: Atlantic Ocean: North West | collected 2012
CAATTGTAATAAAAATGCTTCCGAGAGTCCAGACGTCGCTTTAACGAACTCTTCTTCCTCAAAAATTGACCCCTACTACTCTGCAGATAGAGACGGATTAGTGTTGGTAGACATAACCGTAAAAGACGGGAAAATCGACCGAATTAAGCAGTCAGAAGACAAAGAAGAAGGAGAAAGCAACGGACAGCTCGGAACAATACTCGACGCGAAGAAAGGGGTGTGTATGCCAACCTTCTGCGATATCCACACTCACGTGGATAAATCGCACACCTGTGAACGAAGTCGAAACGAATCTGGATCTTTAGCTGGGGCGGATAAGTCCTGTGAAATCGATGAAATACACTGGACAGAAGAAGAACTCACGCTGAGAATGGAATTTTCTCTAAAGACAGCGTACGCGCACGGTACATCCGCTATTCGAACCCATCTGATGTCTGGTCCGAGTCAAGGCGCAATGACTTGGCCGGTGTTTATGAAACTTCGAGAAAAATGGAAAGGACGAATAGAATTGCAAGGGGTCTCGCTATCGATTTTGAGCTTTTTCAAAGATGAACACGCGTCTAGAAATCTAGCTCGGACGGTGAAAGGGCACAAGGGGATATTAGGAGCCGCTGTTTCGTGTTCTGACTACGGAGGGACGGATTTTGATCCGCACACGACGTGTGGGGACGAGTTACACACTTTACTCGATAGAGTGTTCCAACTCGCCATAGAATTTGAACTCGACTTAGATTTTCATGTTGATGAAAACGGCAACGAAGAGTCAAAAGGTTTGTTGCACATATCTAACGCAGCAATGAGAAACAATTACAAAGGACAAATCGTTTGTGGGCATTGTTGCTCCTTAGCGGCGCAAACTGCTGAGAATTTACAAATCATATTACAAGCCGCTAATAGAGCAAATATTACCATCGTTAGTTTACCTCTGGTAAACCAGTGGCTTCAAAATAGGTGCGAATTTGGAGAAAAAACGCCGAGACGTCGCGGTGTTCCTCTTTTGAAGGAAATTGCCACGGAAAATATTCCAATTTGTTTAGCGAGTGATAACATCAGAGATCAATTTTATGGATATGGAGACTTGGACATGCTCGAAGTTTTTCGTCTCAGCGTCTTCATCGCGCACTTAGACCGACCTTCTTTGGGAGATTGGCCCAAAGCTGTCACGACAACACCTGCGCAGGCGATGGGATTAGGTAAGACGCACGGATTACTAAAAGAAGGCGGTGCAGCAGACTTTGTGCTCTTTCGAGGTCGACAATACTCCGAATTGTTTTCGAGATCTCAACACGACAGACTCGTCATAAGAAACGGACAATGGATTGCAGCTACCGTACCCCATTACGACGAGCTTGATCCAATTTTAAATCAGCACGCCTTGACCAAAACTCAACCATTGGTTGAAAACAATAATGATAAAGAAAATAGAAAGACAACCGTTTAGTAAATATTACGAGTAGTACGTAGTGTGAGTGCTTGTAGGTGCGCAATGCTATATTTTGTTGCATGCTAAATCTTCCTTATTTCTAATTCGATCTGTTTTGCTATGTCTGGAAGAGCACTGCTTGGAAGAACCTTGAGCATTTCTTCCAACTTTTTCTTTTTACACGTATCACTTTCTTCGGATGCACTCGATGTTACTTTAGCTAAAATATCAAATGCAGCTGCAGAAAGTGCGCCTTCTGCTCGACTCTTAGATCCGCCTCTGGATGACACAGACACAACCGATAGTGCTAAGCATAAGCTCCTAAAACTTAGAAGCTGGAACGAAAACGACTCTCGCGGAGATGAGGAAACTATATTGGCGAGTTGCCGAGTCAAGATTTCAACATCTATCGTGTTTCGAGTCGTCTGTATCACTTTTACAAACAAATCGAGCACAATACCATCCGTTTCTATTGCATCCTTATCCGTTCTCACATTTTCGTCAAACATAAACAAGAACTGAGAAAATAGCCTTGGAAATAGATCAAATATTATTCGTCGGATTTCAGGAAACGTGCAACGAGGGAAAACCTCCGAGCTTGCCCATAATAGCGCCAACTTTAAATGGTCTCGATACTTTACACCGACTTCGACGAGTATACTTCTGAATTTAAGTAAGCACGCATCGAGACTGGAATTGATCTCTCCCTCTTCTTCCATAACCTCCTCGTCGAACGGAAATATCAAACGTAACACTCGCGATAGTACTTCATCGCTGGAACGAGAGATGCAGAATATATCTACGAGAATATTCTTTATCCAGAGCGTAACGGAATCAGATTTGCAGTTCAAACTTGGCGGTAGCTTCTCGTTCACTATATCGTGTTTACGTCGACCGTATTGTAACACTGGATCGATTCTTAGACGTGTGTCCCAATTGAGATACGTAGCAGCAACAGATCTCAGTCTTTCAATCGATACCAACGCATGCTTTGTGAGATGAATTCTTTTCTCCTTTGCGAGATACTCAAAGCCATCAACATAAACAGATAAAGTCGAAGACGCTAACTCCCGCACGCGTTCTGAGAATCCGTCGTCAGCGTTCCGAGAATTAACTACGGAGGCCAAAGATAGTAGAATACTACCTGGATATGTTCGGAATACCAAGGGATAATCGAACCGAGTGTCGTTCATGGTAATGTCTCGCAAAAGATGTATTGCGAATTCTACGACGCCACTCTCGTGGCTATTGTGAAGTAATGGAAGCACAACATACAGAATGCCTTCTCTAGGATCGAGCAGAGAGCTATCGTAATTCCCATCACCATCTGTGTGCATTCTAGCCACGTGAACGTTGAATAACGAAGCTATGAAAACGTTCAATGCGTTTAGCAAATGCGGTTTCACCACGACTAACTCTCTGAACGCATGAATGAAAAATTCGAATTCAATTAGTCCAGGAGAATTATACGCCGCGCTTAAAATCAAAGGCATATTTGAGCTATTCTCAGCAGCGTAATAAAGCAACAGTTGCGTGAATTTTGCCGGAGATAATAGTTTTAGAGGGAGTAAACTTCTGGAGAACTGAACTGCTTCTTTCATAGACATTTGCTTCTCAGAATTGATGCGATTCATGACTTTAACCATTTCTTCCTCCACAGTGCACTCAAAATGAGAGCTATTATTATGACTATCATCGTTGTTATTCTCTCCCATATATTCCTGTTTTAGCAACCTACGAATTGTATTGTATTGCGAAAAAGGAGTACTGTAAAATCCATTGCCACCTTCCATCTGTTGTTTCTTTATGATGTCAACTATTTGTGCAGATGCTTCATTCTCAACGAGCAATAATACTGTGGAGAGCATTCGCTCATTCAGATAAGTATCATTCGCGTTTTTTAACGCCAATTTGAATTCGGTGAGCAAATCACATCGCGTGACCACTTCGACAAACGTTTCCGTGCCTACTCGCCATTTCAACAACACATCGACAACCTCATCGTCATCATATTCTAATTTTCTAGGAAAGAAATTTTGTTCGTGACCATCGTAATTTGCCCACACGAAGAGTAAGATTCTCATTACATCTCTCTGCGAAACGAGTTGTGCCTTTACTATTCTCTGCAGTTCAGCAACCGCCAGATTCAGAAGTTCATTGGATTTTCTCCTACTTTTGTCTTGCTTCTTCTCACGAAAATCTAGACTCAAAACTTCGAATACGGAGGAAAGAATGACATGAGATTCTATCCGATGCTTCTCGCTCCGCCGTTTCAGAACATCGAGAAGATTGAGCGATGTCATGTCGACTACTAATTCTTCTTCTTCGTTTTATCTTTCTTGAAGGCGTATTGATAGACTTTTCGTACGAGAATGAGGAAGAGAAGAAAGAGGAGAAAAATGAGAAGAAAATCACTGAAAGATATCGCGTACGCGGTAGTCAGGAACGAAGTCGTAGTCGTGGTACTACCGCCTTCTCCGTATTCCTTAGTAGTAGTTCCAGTTTCAAGATCCATCCTCTCCTTTCCTCGTCCGTCTGTCATTCCCATTAATCATCAACGTTGCATTCGTGACCAGAATTGTTGTAACGAAATCACAAGAAAAAACACAACTGCACTTCTCGTGTAATAATACAACTTTCCTGTCTATTTCTTTTTCTTCTAAATTCTAATCAAAAATCTACACATGTTCTATTATCATACTACTCTGCTAACACCTCTCTCTTACTCTATCTCTCTCTTTCTATAAAACGTCGCGCTTCCTCGACGAAGCAGCTTTGCGTCTGTTTCGCTCTTGAAAAGAAGGTGCGTTGGATCCGGGCCCACGATTGGCTCTTCCGCCGCCGCCCCCCGCAGCTTTTCCTCCTCCTCCTTTTTTCTGATGGTGTCGCCTTTGCTGGTAGTCTACTCGCGAGACAGACGCATCTTGTCGAGGAAATACAGCTTTGTTCCCCCCTTCACCTAAACCAAACGTTTTCTCCGATTCAATTTGAGTGGCTGCTATATGCGAAGCCTCCATGGGAGACCGAGCTTTGATGACCTTTGCACCTTGTTTCGGCGCGTTATACACCCGGCCTTCGAAATACCAAAACATTTTTTCTTCTCCTAACTTTGATTCTTCCGGGTCGTCCGCGTCTTCTTCGAGTTTCTCTGTCGCATTTGGAGGTGGTGGAGGTAAATCATCGAATGAATCATCGTATTCGTCTTCATACAGCCTTAACCTTAACAACACCGCCTCTTTGTTGGAACGACTCGATTTATCTAAGACGTTCTTTGCCTCCGTGGTGAACTTTTTTGGTCGCGAAACGTAAAATCCTTCCGCTTTGGTGTTCAAAAAGCTTGTCGTCTGTCTTTGTTGTTGTTTTGGTACTGGTGGTTGTTGTTGAATCACTTCCTTCTTCTCTGCAAAGAGTTCTTTTGGCACGTCTTCCTCTAATATGTGTTGCATTATTCGTTCTGCATTGAATCCGTAAATGTTCGTGCATTCCAACAAGAATTCTTCACTGTAGTCTGGTAATATCGATCGAATTTCGTCAATAACATTCTTCGCTTCTTTCGATATCGATGGTAAAATAATATCACTGCCTACAACTCGACGAAGCCCTTCAAAACTCTTCAACACAACCTTTGCAAGTGCCTCATTGTCTCCATGATTCTTACTATTCAGGTGGTCAATAACAGCACTCACTGAATCAACAAAACTTTTCTCGCACCATGTTCCTCTTTTCTTTTCATCATCGAACGGAAGAGCGTTGATGAATAAAACCAAACTTCTAGCAGCATCCCAAAGATATTGAAGCACGTCTTCTTTTGAGACTTCGGTTGAGGAATTCACCAACGAAGTAAAGTTATTCGAGATTACTCGGAAAGCTTCGTTCAACTCAGTCGTAAAAATCTCAGGAACTACCTCGTACACATTCTCGAATAAGTTTGCCACTAACATTTTGTTCGTGGGAGCAAATAAGGTGGCGATGTCGATTATTCTCGGTACAGTGAAGAACCTCGTGACCGCTTGTTGTTTCAAAGAGGAAATTCTCATGAGCAATAAAAATATTTGTTTTGCCAAATCGTCCTCTTCTCGGCTCGGTTGAATGTCGACGGCTTTATCAAACGGCCTTTGTCGATATTGAAGGTAGGAATCCAATGTTTTCAATATAGATGAATCCTGGCGAAGGACAATCTTAAATTCTTCGGGAGAGCTTTTGATAAATTTTTCCAGCTGCGAATTGATACGCGAAATCACCGTTCCGTTCGTCATACTGTCGTTATCAGGCGGTAAAAACACCATCAATCCAGACATTGGTGAGGTTTTCACGATTGTTTTATGATTGTTTTCTGAAGCTCATTTCCTTTTGCTCTCTTGTGACTTGTTTGCAGAGCTGTCCCAAACAATGAAGCACCTAAAAACTTTTTTCTTCCCTTTGTCTCTTTTAGAACTCGAAGGCAACAAAAGATATTTCCCTGTTACTATGGTCATTCTAAGCTTAAATTAATTAATGAAGATCACTCACTTATTAATTGCGAGAATTCGTACATTACCATGGGAATATTTTAAAAGAAAACATTATTTTTATTTTTATTTATTTATTTTATTTAAAGGATATCCATTATTCTGAACAAATGTGTATTTGATTGCATATTTATATGCTTATTCACAATTCTAAATTATTTAATGCGGTAAACTTTCGTTTTTTGTACGGGTAAATGATTCAATCACTTGTTTAGATTATCCCGAAATAAAAAATAAATAGTTTTTGTTTTATTTTTATCAAAAAAATCAATTTAAATAAACAATATGTATGTAATTGTTACCAAAAACCTGTGATAATTTGGGACATATTAAATAGGAATGGGAACCTTCTTCTGTTTTGTTTTGTTCTCAGTTTTTAATATAATTGATTAAATCGAAGGGAAAATTTCTTCCAACCAAATTCTTCATTTTTTCAGACAAGCAACCGTACTAGAGAGAGCACAGGACACCTCGATTTCGGGTTGTTTCGGTATTCAAAACGTGTCAAAGTGTCTCATAAAGGTTGCGGTGTGGTTGATGATCGCGAACGATAGTGCCGTGTTGGTTCCTGAAAATGCAAAAGAAACGGACAATTTTAAAAATGGAAGTGGTTTTCACAAAGAAGTTGAGGAATTTGCTGGTATGAGCGAGTATGAACTGGAGAGACTAAACCGAATACAAAGAAACCAGCAGATTATGCAAAACATGGGTATTGATGTTTTAGGAAGTGCCATTAATGGCATGAATAAGAAGAAGAAGAGACCATCGAGTAGAAAGAGGAGAGATTTTCGTACCACCTCGACGAAAATACTACGACGTTCAACGAGAAGAACAACGAAACAGAACGGAAACGAAGGGGTAGACCGAGAGCAAAACAAATTACTAGCAAAGATACAAAAAGAAGAAGAAGAAGAAGAGGAAGTTTTTGAAACGTCCGCCGTTTGGTATTATTGCGAACAACAACAACAACAACAACAACAACAGGCTCCTTCTCTCCTTCCTCCTCTTTCTTCTTCAGTGTTCCTGAGAGGATATAAAGAAGCCAATGAAAAGAAACTCGTCGATCAATCCATTAAAAAAGGGTACTACTCCATCGATGAGGATAGAAAATTCGGTCTGATTGCAGCAGCTGGAGATGGTGGGATTGTTTCAATCTTCTCATCGGCTTCTGACTTACTCCTTTCGTACAAGGCCCATCAAGGGTGGTGTGCAAATGCCCAGTTCGTAAACAACAATAACAATGTGCTCGCTACCGCTGGTGGCATGGACGGTACAGTAGCTTTGTGGAATGTCGCATCCGTTGAAGCCTTAAAGCAAACTCCGTGTTTACAGACCAGAAACGCGGACATGCACGATGCTGGGGTATTTTCGTTGAATGTCTTCAACGAAAACTCGATTTTTACAGCTTCAAAAGACAGAAGCATATGCTCTTCGAGGATAACCGAAGATGGTCAACTCAAAGTTTTGAGAAGATTCGATAAATTCCATTCGGGCGTGGTGAAATGCGTGAAAGCTAAGAGCGAGGACGTGTTTGCCACGTGTGGGAACGATGGTATCATCGCCATTTGGGATACCCGAGGTTCAAAAGAGAAACCAGTACACCACATCGAGAATGCACACGGTGGCTGCGCGGTAAATTTCGTCGAATGGAACGTTGAAGGTGATACAAACCAAATAATTACGTCAGCTTTTGACGATTCAATCAATTTATGGGACGTTCGATGGATGCCTCTTAATGGAGGAAAGCTCCACCAATTCAACACCCACAAGCACCCGCAAGTTTCAAAACATAAGATGTTATACTGCCCAGCTTTTACTTTCAACGGGAAAGCAATTGTTACTGCGGGTGAAGGAACGTCTGCATTAACTATTTACGACATCGATAATAAAAGTAAAGTATGTTCGGGGAACATTGGGTTCGATTCGACCACTTTGACATGTCTATCTGATGGGAGAGTCGCAGCGGCAAACAAAAGAGAAATTTCGATATTTCTTCCCATCGTTTGTTGAAAATGTTGATCGTTTAGAAAGAAGTGCATGTATGATTAAAATAACAGTAGATGCTAATAGCAGCAGTATAGAAATTTTTGTACGTACCAGGTTGGTACCTACCAGTGGTAGGTACAATAACAATAGGCAGCAAAGTATTAGACAAATTTTACTTAATCGACTTGATTCAAACTTGAATTTTTCAAACCCATTACGAGCGGCGGCAACTCTTCTTCTTCTCCCTCTTCTCCTTCTGGAATGACTTCAGCGGGCACGTCTTTTGGAACCATATCGTCTGGGACCATCCCATGTTTTAAAAATAAGTCCCCAGTTTGTTCCAATGCATCGCAAACGTCTGCTTCTTCTTCAAGTTCATAACCTTGCTTCAACAAAAACGGAGCGTCGAGCTTCTTTAAAATCTCTCTTCCTTCCTTTTCTTTAGCTAATAGTAGAATTGCACCCGCACATCCACGTCTAACGTTATCGGAAAGTTCTTTATTCACTTTGGCGCCACTTATCGGCCGAAGGAGTGCTTTGACAATAGGCGTTTCCTCCGAGTCCAATGCTAAGAGTTTTTTTCTAGATTCCGAGTCACAACATAAGTTTTGGACGGTTGCTGCGATACGTTCCCTTCTAATATCGCACGTGGATACTAACATTGGGGTTACGAGATTAATGATTGACCCGTTTAGATCGAGAATCACTTTCCTCCCTATGGGATGTCTGGAGACGTTGCATAAAACGCTTGCAGCTTGATCATACGTCTCTGGAGGCTTTCCGCCGACTAATAACTGCACGAGTCTTTGAATGTAAAACCCTTCCAATGGTTTGCCTTCTTGAGAAAGAACGTGCACACCGCCTTCTGCTTTCGTAATGTTGGCTAAGAGCGAGAGTAATAAATCCACCGGTGCGCATTCGCTGTCTTTAATAAAATCTATGCATCTCTCCACGGCGCCTTTGCTCACTGCCACAGAGGCGACTTCTAAGGAGTGTCCCGTCAAGTTGATCAGAGCCTGAGCGGCTGGTGTTGATTCCGGCGGATCTTTCCCCAACAAATGGAGCAAAGGAGAGATTAAAGTTTCTTTTTTATCCGTCAAGGTTTGCAAGCCATCGTCCGTGCCGGTTAAGCCGGCAACGATGGTGGCGGCTTCTTTCCGAACGTCCGAGCGCTTGTCGGACAAAAACTCGACGAGTTCGTCCAGTTCGTCTTTTTCCTTCTTCTTTTCGTCGTTCTGGGTCGTCGTCATAGACAATTTACTACCTCTTCTCTTCTTCTAGTCGCTTTCTCTTTTCCTTCTTCGGGTTTGTGTACGCGCGTTTATTTTCTGACGACCGATTGGACAAGAGAGAGAGAGAGAGTGAATCTCTAAATAGCGTTGACGTTTCGCTTCTCAAAATTACAAACTATATTAAACAACTAAGGTAACTACCAGGTACCACCATGGTACGATAACAACAACAACAACAATGTATAAAAGCAATACCTCTATGACCACTAAAACACACACACACATAATAATCATAATATATGAAAATGAGTATAAATGTCTCTTTTTTAAACGCCGACGTATAATGTGCCCAGCATCAGTGCGCTCCCGAGTGAGATTCCTTTGGCTAAACTCAAATCATTTTTACATTTCTTTCCTTCCGGCCAAAGCTCAATGAAACATACAGCTGACATAACTCCACCTGTTGCAGCTAACATGTATTGCAACCGCAAAGGCGTCAAGTACGGTTGAACAAAAAATAAAGCAAACAATGCACCAAGTGGTTCGCTCAATCCCGAAGCCGTCGCTAATGCTAAAGCTTTCCCCCTCGATCCAGTCGCCGCATACACCGGTGCGGCGACAATAATACCCTCTGGCACGTTGTGTAAACCAATAGCGATGGCCATAATCGGACCAATTTCAGTAAAGGATGAAAATGCCACGGCAAAACCTTCCGGAATGTTGTGCAAAGTCATAGCGACCGCCATCAAAATACCCAAGCGCATCAAACGACCACGCGAGGCTTCAGTTTCGCCTGGCATTACGCGTTCGTTCATAGCGGAAGAGGAGGATAATGATTTCGATAACGACGAGGACATATTCAATTCGCTGCTCTTTACTTTTCCTCCGCCTCCGATTGAAGTGGAAGAGGATGTTTTTGGTTCTCCTCCATTTTGTTTCTGTTTGGTTCCACCGGGGCCGTCTTTTTCGAACAAATCGACGTGAGGTAACAACGGCTCCACGACGGCGTATAAAACCGCTCCTGCCATGGTGGACAAAGTGACTCCCCAAAACCCATTCTCTAGAATGTTTTTCACGTATAACTCCACGAAGGATAACGTGGACATAACTCCAATAGCCGTGCCTAACAAAAACGCTAAAAGTTTCGCATCTGGTCGTTTCCACACGGCTAAAATCCCTCCCACCGAGGTGCTCAACCCAGCAAGCGTGGAGAGGAGAAGAGCGTAGTTTTCCTCCCGACTGAGCATATTACGTTATGTTATATCGTGTTTTAATACAACGCTAATGCTTTAATGCTTTATTGTGTGTGTGTGTGTGTGTGTGTGTGTGTGTGTGTGTAAGTGAGTAAAGGAAAAAGAGAAAGAGAGAAAAAAAAGAGAGAGAGAGAGAGAGGTGAAGAGGAGTTCATTTGAGAGGCCGGAAAGACAAAAAGAGAGAGCCCGGGGCAGCCAAAAAAGATAAAGTTGTCTGTCGCCACGCAGCCAAAAAAACCTCAAAAATTCTTCTTTTCCTTTGGAGAAAGGATTCAATAGATATGTCGTTCACCACGCACGCGCACTCCATCCGAATCTCGCAACCGACCACGACGAGAAGACGAACCGCGAACACTTCTTCCTTGTCCGTTCGCGCGTCAGCCTCGAGTCAAAGAAACTCTTTCACTACGTTTAGCAGCAGTTTTTACCAAAGACACAAAAATCGAAACCAATCGAAGACGACGACGACGACGACGACGACGACGACGACTTTTCTTATTAATAAAAGAAGCTTCGTGAGAGACGCCATCGTATCCAAAGCTATCGAAGTGGAAGATGAAGACGATGACAACAGCGCGTCTGATGCCATTGAAGTTGAAGATGAAGACGAAAACGATAGCATGTCTGATACAGAAGTAGTAGAAGGAGAAGAGGATTCAGAAGGAGCGGACGAATCGTCCTCGTTGAAGGAGTCCCAGTTTACCTCTTATTTCGCAGAGTTGATGGAAAATTCTGATAACGACGTGGACATGCTGGCCAAGTTCCAAACGGAAGTCATGGCTTTGGAAAAGTCCGTGAAAGATATGGAAGCGCAAGTTCAAGGCGAACAAGACCAAAAGGCGGCTATTCAAGATCAATATATGCGATCTGTGGCGGACTTCCAAAACTTCCAAAAGAGAACGGCAAAGGAAAAAGCAGACTTGGCGCCGGCGGTGAAATCGAAGATGATCGAAGCTATGTTGCCAGTGTTGGATAACTTTGACTTGACAGCGAAAAACGTCAAGGGAGAAAATGAAGGAGAAGAAAAAATAATCAAAGGATACCATCTGCTTCACAAGCAATTGCTTGAAACATTAGAAGCCGAGGGATTGAAAGTGGTTCCTGGTGAAGGCGAACCGTTCGACCCGAACATGCATGAGGCAATCATGAGAGAAGAATCGGAGGATGTAGCGGAAGACCATATCATGGAAGAGTTCAGAAAGGGTTATTTAGTGGGTGAAAAGTTAGTGCGTGCCTCCATGGTTAAGGTCAGTAGTGGTAAACCATAAATTGATATGTAATGAAAATGTTCTAACTTACACAGACAATAATCGCACACCTATCTATAAGTTATGATGATGAAAATTCATCGCAATACGCATATCAATTACTCAAATAACTGTTATATAATTACATATACTAGTTTCCTATAAAGCGTCCATATATATATATATATATATTAAGAAACCTTCGCTTGTAAATGATCTTTTTCTTTTCATGCTG
>MDSW01109630.1_pt1 | contig 11884 bp, 8 predicted proteins | sample 811171 | NCBI WGS metagenome assembly MDSW01 (sample SAMN05326641, study PRJNA326480) | marine metagenome | isolation source: seawater | place: Atlantic Ocean: North West | collected 2012
ACCATAGTTTTCTTAATGAGTCAAGAATTGCAATGGATTTTTATTCTGGGTTGGTTTTTTCCTTTCATCAATTTTCTAAAGATAGTAATCTGGTATTGAAAGTGAATGTTTTTGATACTTACAATAACATTGACTCCATCAAAAAAACATTGAGTAATAATAATTTAGATTCAGTAGATTTAATTTTTGGCCCTTTGTATCAAAAGAATTTCGATTTTTTAGTAAGTAAAATTAATAATCCTAATACAATCATTGTTTCTCCACTTCAGTCTAATTCAGTAAGTGAAAATTATAATAGGGATAATGTGTATTTTTTTCAGTCTGAATCAAGAAAAAAGATTTCAGTTACAGCTAAATATATTTTTGACAATTTTGTAATGGATAGATCTTCTTCACATACTGTGTCTGTTTTCTTAAAAGAAGGAGAAAAAGAAGAGAAAAAAATAGTTTTAGATTATTTAAAAGATTGGAAAGATAATATTAATTATTATGAAATAGAAAAGGCAACTATTTCTGAAGAACTTTCGGAAAAAGTGATTAATTCAATTTCAGATATTGTTTTTGTTCCCTCTTCTAATCGTGTTTTTGTTACAGATTTAATATCTAGACTTCATGCGTTAAAAGACACATCCATAATTCTTTTTTGCAATGAAAGTATTGTGAATTTTGATTTGATTCCACATGTGGAATTATATGATTTAAATGTCCATTTTTTTAGTGAAAAAACTCCGTTTTTTGAAGATATAGAATTTATTAAATCATTTTTTCAACACTTTTCAATTAAGCCTCAAAATAAGTATGTTTACAATGGGCATAGATGTGGTAAATATTTTGTAAATCTTTTTTTAGATAATTATATTACTCATGACTATGACTATGAATATATTTTGGGGTCTTATTATAAATTTATTATTCAAAAAAACAATATATTAAGGAATGAGGCTTTTAAATTATGGAAATACGAAAAATATGATGTAAAAGAAGTTTTAGATTTTAACGAAAATCAATAATTTCCCAATCAGCAAATTCGTCTTTTATTCCATTAATTTTAAAATTTTCTTCTGAAAATAATTTTGAAAATTTTTCTTCAAATGTTTTTTTGTCATAAAAGATAATTTTGTTTTTTTGGTTTTTAAATTGCAAATTTTCACTCCATTTTTTCGAATTATCGATAGTATATAGAATCTCCTTTTCTTTTTTTAGGAAATCATAAATAATTTCAAAAACAAATGTCCAATTATCCATTTTTCCTTCAATTAGGACTTTGTTTCTCGATTTGGGTTCTTTAATTTCTTCGATTAAAAAATTAATTTTTTCTTCAAAAAAACATTTTTTTTGCTCTCTCTCTGTAAGAGAAAATATTTCAATTTCTTCATATTTATAGTCAAATATTAACATGGTTTTTCCATTACATTTGATTTTCATTTTCTCATTATTTTGAGAATATTCGAATATACATTGATTTCTGTTTTTGATGATTTTTATAAAACTATATTTTGTAGAATCTTTATTTGTGACAGGAAAGTTAATCACTGTTGAAAATGGGTTTTCGCAAAATGTATTTTTTAAATATTTTAAAGTTGATTTTTTGTTGCTAAAATTGTCTCTTGTTTGTGAATGAGATAATGTTATTGCAAAAAGAATAATGAATAAGATTTTATTCATCTTTTATTTTATTTAATATTTTTATTAGTTCTTCTTCACTTTTTACTAAAACTTGTCTAGATCTACTTCCATCTGACTTTCCAACTACACCTACCATTTCTAGTTCGTCCATTATTCTTCCTGCTCTATTATAACCTAATTTCATTTTTCTTTGAAGCATAGATGTAGACCCTTGTTGTTGTAAAACTACTAATCTCGCAGCGTCTTCGAACATTTCATCTTTTTCTCCACTTTGCTTCATGTTTTCTCCATTCCTACTTTCATGAATGTATTCAGGTAGATAATATCTTTTCGGATAAATTTTTTGACTTTCAATAAAAGATGTTATTTGCTCTACTTCTGGTGTGTCAATGAATGCGCATTGGATTCGTAATAAATCATTTCCAGTAGATATAAGCATATCACCTCTTCCTATTAGTTGATTGGCGCCACTTGTGTCCAAAATAGTTTTACTGTCGATTCCCTGTGAAACTCTAAATGCAATTCTTACAGGAAAGTTTGCTTTTATGGTACCTGTTATAATATTAGTTGTTGGTCTTTGTGTTGCAATTATCAAATGAATGCCAATTGCTCTAGCTAATTGTGCTAATCTTGCCAATGGAATTTCTATTTCTTTTCCTGCTGTCATGATTAAATCAGCAAATTCATCAATCACTAGGATTATATATGGTAAATATTTATGTCCATTTTGGGGATTTAATTTACGAGACTTAAATTTTTGATTATATTCAGTTATATTTCTAACGCCAGCAGCTTTTAAAAGATCATATCTATTATCCATTTCAAGGCATAATGCTTTTAGAGTTGTAATTACTTCTTTTGTATTAGTTATGATAGCATCTTCATTATTTGGAAGTTTAGCTAAAAAGTGTCTTTCAATTTTATTATAAAGAGTCAGTTCTACTTTTTTTGGATCAATTAAAACAAATTTTACTTCTGTAGGATGTTTTTTGAATAAAATTGAGCATATAATAGCATTTAATCCTACAGATTTTCCTTGTCCTGTCGCTCCTGCCATTAATAAATGAGGCATTTTTGTTAAATCTGTTACATATGTTTCATTTGATATTGTTTTTCCTATAGCAATTGGTAATTCAAAGGATGATTTTTGAAATTTTTCTGATGAAATAACAGATTTCATAGATACTATACTTGGTTTTTGATTTGGAACTTCTATTCCAACAGTTCCTTTTCCAGGTAAAGGAGCAATAATTCTTACCCCAGTGGCTTTTATTCTTAGAGCAATATCATCTTCTAAATTCTTTATTTTAGAAATTTTTATGCCTTCTTTTGGGACTATTTCATATAATGTGATAGTTGGCCCTACTTCTGCATTCATTGCAGTGATTTCAATTTTAAAATGCAATAATGTTTCTATTATTATTTTTTTATTTTGTTCTAATTCTTTTTCATTTATAATTATTTCATTATCGTATTGTTTTAATATTTCTAATTCTGGAAAATTATAATTTTGGAGTTCCAATCTAGGGTCAAAATTAGATTTTGAAAGAGTTGTTTTTTTTTCTTCTTTTGTTTTTTTGATTTCTAGTTTAGTTTCATCTACTCTTGGTTCATCTAAATCTATTTTAGATTGTGGTTTTTTTTGATGTTCAATGTTATTTTTGGGAATATCATTATTAATAATTTTCTTTTCTTTTTTAATTAAAAAAGATGGTTTTTTAAATGAACGAAAGAAAGAGAGATTTAAGGATAAATAAGATATCTTAAAGTGAGCTACAATCCATATTATTGCCCAAGCTATAAGAACTATAACAATACCTACATCACCAATTAGAAAGTTTAAACTTTTATTGATTTCCATCCCGACTAAACCATAGGAAAACCCATTTGTGTCAAAATCTTGCATTATGAAACCAAGAAAAATTAAAGCCCAAAACATTATGATTATAATTTTTTTAACAAAATCATAATAATTAAACTTGAACTTAAAGACTAATTTTAAGGATGTTGCAAAAAGAATTATTACAATTCCGTATGCATTTATCCCTAAAATTCCTATAAAAAAATTTGAGCTCAGAGCACCTAACCAACCTAGTAAATTTTTCGCTTGATTTGAATATAAATCACTTATAGACCCCCATCCTGAAATAATAGTGTCGTTATCTATTTTCCAGTTCCACCAAAAAGAATTAAATGATAAAAAAAGAAAAATAGATAAAAAAAGAAAGACTAAACCAAAAATAATTTTTGTTTGTGGGCTCTTGTGTTTTAATTTTAATTTTAATTGTTTGCTCATTTAATTCCAGTAATTTCTTTCTTTTTTTAAAAATCGGCTTATACCTTTTAAACAGTCTTTGTTTTTTCTTGATTTTGCATTTATTTCGCAAGCTAAATTCATTTTTTTTTCAATTTCTAAAAATTTATAGAGCATTTTTTTTGTTTCAGAAACAGATTGAGGAGATGATTTTTTTAAAAAATCTTGTGTATATTTTTCTATTTTCTCATCTAATTTTTCAGCTTTAACATAATAATCGATTAAATGAATTTTTTCTGCTTGTTGCGAATCTAAAATTTTGCCGGTTAAAAACAGCTCCTTACTTAAAAAATCAGCGACTCTTTTAGATAAAAAAGTACTTACTAACGCAGGGACAAATCCTATATTTACTTCTGTGTAACCAAATTTTGCATTTTCAGTTCCAAAAATAATATCACATGCGGTTGCTAATCCGCATCCACCTGCAATAGCAGCTCCGTTTACTTTTGCAATCACTAATTTTTCTATTGATAATATTTTTTGAAAAAGATTCATTAGTTTTTTCGAGTCTTCTAAATTTTTTTTGTAATCATTATTCTGCATTTTTTTTAACTCTTTTAAATCCGCTCCTGCACAGAAAATTTTTGATTTAGATTCTAATATAATAACCCTGCAAGATAAATCTTTTGATAAATTCTCAAATGCATGTGTTAATTCTTTGATTAACAATTGATTTAATGCATTGCCATTTTTTTCAGATTTAAGAATTATTGAGTGTATAAATTTTTTTTTGTTTACAATCTCTATACTATTGTACCTCATTTTTTTGTATATAATTTTATAAATCTAGTTATTTTATTTTTATCTCTTGTAATGTTAGTTTTCTTTACTAAGCTTTTTGTATAACTTTGAATATTATTTAATTATTTTTTGATTTTGAACTTTTCTATTAAAAATGAATTTGATCCTTTAAAAAAAGTAGTTTTGGGTGTTGCAGATGATTTTGGAGGAGTGCCTTCTATTGAAAATATATATGACCCTCATTCAAGAAAACATGTTTTGGAAAAGACATTTCCAGAGGAAAATAAACTCATTTTTGAATTAAATGAATTTAAAAACATTTTACAGAAATACAATATAGATGTTTTGAGGCCAAGAAATATAAAATCAATTAATCAGATTTTCACTAGAGATATTGGTTTTGTTATTGATGATGTGTTTTTTATATCAAACATTATTCAGGAAAGAAAAAAAGAAATTCAGGGGGTTTCACATATTTTTTCTTCTTTTAGTAAAAATAAAATTATCAATCTTCCAGAGCATGTTAGTATTGAAGGAGGTGATGTAATTGTTTTTAATAATTATCTTTTTATTGGAACATGTAATGATCGTGATTTTTTAACAAAAAAAGTTGGAAGAACAAATAAGGCTGGGGTGGATTTTTTAAAAAAGTATTTTGTTAAAAAAAAAGTGTTTGGATTTGAGTTAAAAAAATCAGACACTGTCATTAAAAACAATTGTCTTCATTTAGATTGTTGTTTTCAACCTTTAGGATTAGGTCATGTTTTAGTATGTTATGATGCTTTTAATAATCAAAGAGATTTAGATATAATTAATAAGATTTTTCCAAAAAAAAATATAATAGAAATATCTAATGATGAGATGGGGGAGCTGAATTCTAATCTTTTTTCTATTTCAAAAAATGTTGTGGTAACAAATAAAAAGTTTAAAAGAATAAATAATATTTTATCAAAATCGGGTTATTTAATAGAAGAAATAGAATACTCCAATATAGCGAAAATGGGAGGTCTTTTTAGATGTTCTACTTTACCTTTAGTTAGATTATGAAACAAACGACATCAAATTTATTCCTTATAAGGCCATTTAGATTTTTCTCTAACCCTGAAACATCCGTTAATAATTATTTTCAAGCTAACATGTTTAGTGGAAATGATGTTGATGTTGCTAAGGAAGCCTTGATTGAATTTGATAATTTTTTTAAAACATTACAAAGTAATCATTTAAATGTATTTTTATTTGATGATTTTGAAAAGCCAATAACTCCCGATTGTATTTTTCCAAACAATTGGATTTCCACATATCAAGATGGGAAAATTTTTATTCACTCCATGTTTGCTAAAAATAGAAGATTAGAAAGAAGAGATGATATTGTTAGCTTTTTAAAACAGAATTTTCATGTTTCAAAAATTTTTAATGATGCGGAATTAAATGAAAAAAAGAATCAGTTTTTAGAGGGTACTGGAAGTCTGGTTTTAGATAGAGAGAATAAAATTGCTTATATGGCTTTATCTGAAAGAAGTTCTTATGATTTGTTAGTTGATTTTTGTCAAAAAACAAATTTTCAAGCCATTGTTTTTTCTGCATTTCAAAAGCCAAAAAAAATAATTTATCACACCAATGTAATGATGAGTGTTTGTGAAAAATTTGCCATTGTTTGTTTAGATTCTATTGTTGATGTTAATGAGAAAAAGAAAGTTTTTGATTTTTTAATTAAAACTAAAAAAGAAATTATTTCTATTTCTCTTGAACAAGTAAATAATTTTTGCGGTAATGTTTTGGGGGTGAAAAACAAAAATGGAGAAAGTCTTTTAGTTATGAGTACTAATGCTTTTAATTCTTTTACAAAAAATCAAAAAAAAATTATAAATAGGTCTTGTAAAATTGTACATTCACCATTAGATACAATTGAAAAATATGGTGGCGGTGGGGCTAGATGCATGTTGGCAGAAATTTTCTTAAATAAAACTTGATGACTTTAGATATTTTAAATAAAAAAATAGAAAAATCTATTAGTGATTTGTATAACAAGCAAATACCCTCTAACTATTTTCAAATTATAAAAACAAAGGTTGATTTTGAAGGGGATTATACTTTAATAATTTTCCCTTTTTTGTCTTTTTCAGAAAAGGATTTATCAAGTACAGCGAACGAAATAGGTGTTGTTTTACAAAAAATAGAAGAGGTGTCTTCGTTTAATATTGTTAAAGGGTTTTTGAATTTTCATTTGTCAGACATTTTTTTTTCTAAGATTTTAGAACATGTTTTTTCTTCTAAAAATTTCGGATTTATTTCTCCGTCGTCTAATTCTAAAACTACATTAGTTGAGTTTTCTTCTCCCAATACTAACAAACCTCTCCACTTAGGGCACATAAGAAATAATTTACTTGGTTTTGCTATTTCAAATATATTTAAAGCATGTGGTCACCATGTTAAAAAGGTTCAAGTTATTAATGATAGAGGTATTCATATTTGTAAAAGTATGTTAGCTTGGCTTAAATATGGGAATGGGAAAACTCCTGAATCTGAAAAGGTTAAAGGTGATTTTTTTGTTGGGCAATACTATGTTTTGTTTGAAAAAAAATTGAGAGAAGAAAAGGAAAAAATAGGAAATGATAAAATAACGCCGACTATTTTAAAAGAAGCTCAAGAAATGTTAATTAAATGGGAAAAAAAGGATTCTGAAATTATAGATTTATGGAATAAGATGAATGGTTGGGTATACGAAGGGATGGAAATTACTTATAAGAAATTAGGAATTAGTTTTGATAAAAATTATTATGAAAGCAATACTTATTTAGATGGAAAGCGAATAGTTCAGGAATTTCTTAAGAAAAATATTTTTTTCAAAAAAAATGACGAATCTATTTGGGTTGATTTACATGAATTTAATTTAGATGAAAAGTTATTATTGCGATCTGATGGGACAGCCGTTTATATGACTCAGGATATTGGAACTGCTCTCTGTAGATATGATGATTTTAAATTTAACAACATGATATATGTTACAGGGAGTGAACAAAATTATCATTTTCAAACATTATTTAAAATTTTAGAAAAAATAGGCTTTAGTTGGTCAAAGAAATGTTCCCATTTGTCTTATGGAATGGTAGATTTGCCCTCTGGAAAAATGAAGTCGAGAGAAGGGACTGTCGTAGATGCAGATGATTTAATTTCTAAAATGAGAAAAGACTCATTAGATCTAATCAAAAAATCAAATAAATTTGATGATTTTGATGAAAAAGAAATTGAAGATTTATCAAAAAAGATAGGAGATGCAGCGTTGAAATATTTTATTTTAAAAGTAGATGCTAAAAAAAACATGATGTTTAATCCAGATGAATCAATTGATTTCAATGGTAATACAGGACCTTTTATTCAATATACTTATGCTCGTATTATGTCTATTTTAAAGAAAAGAACTGATTTTGAGCCTTCTTTTAATTCATTTCAAAAAATGCATGAATTAGAAAAAGATTTAATTAAAATTATTATAGATTTTCCAAATTGCATACAACAATGTAAAGATTCTTTAAATCCTGCGTTACTTGCAAATTATATTTTTCATTTGTCAAAAACATATAATAAATTTTATCAAAAAGTTCCTATTTTAGATAGTTCAAAAAATGAAAACTTTAGATTAACAATATCTAAAAAGGTCAGTTTGATTATAATGAATGGGATGAATTTGTTAGGTATTGATGTTCCAAGTAGAATGTAAAGAATAATTATGTTTCAAAATTTAACAGAAAAATTAGAAAAATCTTTTAAAGTCCTTAAGGGGCATGGAAGAATAAATGAAATTAATGTTGCTCAAACTTTAAAAGAAATTAGAAGAGCTTTAATTGATTCTGATGTAGCCTACAAAACTGCTAAAGAATTTATTGACAAGGTGAAAGAAAAAGCTATGGGTCAAGAGGTCTTAACAGCTTTGCAGCCAGGTCAATTAATGGTTAAGATTGTTAAAGATGAATTAGCCTCTTTAATGGGGGATGAAGCCTCTCAATTAAATTTAAATCCAAATTTTTCTGTTGTTTTACTTGCAGGGTTACAAGGTTGTGGAAAAACTACTTTTTCGGCTAAGCTTGCGAAATATCTTCAAAATAAAAAAAATATAAAACCACTACTGGTTGCTTGTGATGTATATAGACCAGCTGCAATTGATCAGTTGGAATTTATTGCTAATCAAATTAATGTTTCTGTTTATAAAAATTTAGATCAAAAAGATCCTGTTATTATTGCTAAAGAAGGCGTTGATTTTGCGAAAAAAAATGGAAAAAATTTGGTTATCATTGATACTGCTGGACGTTTAGCTATTGATGAAAAAATGATGACTGAAATACATTCTATAAAAAACAACACTAATCCTGATGAAATTTTATTTGTGGTTGACTCAATGACTGGTCAAGATGCGGTAAAAACAGCAAAGGCTTTTAATGAGAAGTTAGATTTTAGTGGAGTTGTTTTAACAAAGTTAGATGGTGACACCAGAGGTGGGGCGGCTCTTACTATTAAATATGAGGTTAAAAAACCAATTAAATTTATAGGGACAGGAGAGAAATTAGATGCTATTGATTTATTTCATCCTGATAGAATGGCAAATAGAATCCTAGGAATGGGGGATGTGGTTTCTTTAGTTGAGAAGGTTCAAGAGCAATTTGATGAAAAAGAAGCTGCTAAAATGGAGCAAAAAATCTTAAAAAACAGATTTACATTTAACGATTTTTTGAAACAAATTAAGCAGATAAAAAAAATGGGAAATCTAAAAGATTTATTAAGCATGATGCCGGGAGTTGGGAAAATGATTAGAAATGTAGATATAGATGATGATGCATTCAAAGTTATTGAAACTATTATTTATTCAATGACAGAAGAGGAGAGAAATAATCCGAAATTAATTAACTCTTCTAGGGTAAATAGAATAGCAAAAGGAAGTGGCACTTCTGTTCAAGAAGTAAATAAACTTATTAAGCAATTTAATCAAATGGGGAAAATGATGAAAATGTTAAAAGGAGGTGGACTTGATAATTTAATGAAAGGAATGGGGCAGAATCCAGGCCAAATGCCAAATTTTAAATAATATATAAAATGATTTTACTAGACGGTAAATCTTTATCGAAGAAAATAAAATTAGAATTGTCTAATGAAGTGAAAAAAATTACTTCTTCAAGTACAAGGAAACCTCATTTGGTTGCTATTTTAGTAGGTGAAAATCCTGCTTCACAAACTTATGTTAATGCTAAAGAAAAGGCTTGTACTCAAGTCGGATTTGATTCTACTATAATTAAATATGATAAGAATATATCTCAAGAAGATTTAATTGATAAAATATTACAAATAAATTTAGATTCTAACATTGATGGATTAATTGTTCAGCTTCCTTTGCCAAATCATATAGATGAATATTTAGTGGTAAATTCAATATCTGCAGAAAAAGATGTGGATGGCTTTCACCCAATTAATTTAGGTAAAATGATTTTAGGGGTAGATTGTTTTTTGCCCGCGACCCCATTTGGTATTTTAACGCTAATAGAAGAGTATGGTATTGATACAATTGGAAAAAATTGTTTAGTTATAGGAAGAAGTAATATAGTTGGGCGTCCAATCAGTATTTTAATGTCTAGAAATGCTAAATTTGCAAATGCAACAGTGACATTAGCTCATAGTAAAACAAAAAATATTGAAAAATTAACTATGGGCGCAGATATTATTATTGTTGCTTTAGGAAGAGAAAATTTTTTAAAGGCGAATATGGTAAAAGATGGTGTTGTTGTCATAGATGTTGGCATTAATAGAATAAAATCAAAAAATTCAAAGACAGGTTGGCGTTTAGTTGGAGATGTTGATTTTGATTCTGTAAAAGATAAGGCATCTTTTATTACTCCTGTTCCAGGAGGTGTCGGCCCTATGACTATTGTTTCCTTGTTAAAAAACACATTTCTTTCTTATAAGAATAAAAAAACTAAAACTTAAAAAAATGAAAAAATATTTTTTAATACTGTTCTTGTTTAGCTTTGTTTCTTTTTCTCAAAAAAATGGAAAGGTTATAATAAAGGGAAAAAATATAAAAGCCAAATCTGGAAAAATGTATTTATATGAAGTTCTTGGAAATGAAGGCAATCTTCTTGATAGCGCTATTGTTAAATCAGGGAACTTTCAATTTAAATCTAGAAACTATGTAAGAGGTTTTTATAAGTTGGCATTTAATAATGAGACAAATGATGTTGAAATTGTTGTGAATCCAAAAGAAGGAGGTGTTTTAGATATTACTTTTAATGAATATAGATTATCTAAGAAATATAATATTCAGAACTCTAAAGATAACATAGCGAAAAAATTATTTAATAATAAAAAGTCTGAGATTGAGAAAAATATCAATAAGACTAGGAGAGATGGGAAAAAAAGTATGGAAATGAGAAAAAAAGAAGTCCAAAGGTTAAATAATGAAATGGAAAATTTTTCCATAAAGTTAGCAAAAGATTATCCCGGGACTTATACCGGAATGATTCTTTCTAAAATGAAACCTATTAATGAAACTAATCCAGATAAATTCTTTGAAGACATTGATTTTGAAGATGAGAGTATTATAAGAAGTAATTTAATACCTAACAGAATTCAAAGGTATATGGTTTTACATGCGAAATATGATCCAAAAAATAACAAATATGCTTTTTATGATGCTGTAGATTTCATAATGGATAAAGCAAAAGTTAATGAAAAGGTTGCGGAGTTTTGTATGTATAATATGTTAGATAGTTTTTATAACACTGCTTCGCAAGCAAATGACCCTATGTGGATAGAGGTATGTAATTACATCATAGACGAATATTTTTATGGTGATGCTTGTGGTGAAGTTAAAGTTAGTGATTTAATGAAAGAAAGAGCATCTAAATTTAAGGATTTACAAGTTGGAAATACTCCTCCAGACTTTACTATTAAAGATGTGAATAATAAATCAGTTAATTTAAAATCTACTTGTTCTAAAAATAGATACACTATTCTAGTTTTTTGGGCCTCTCATTGTAGTCATTGTATGAAGGAATTACCTGCCCTTGCTTCTTGGTATAAAGCAAATAAAAATAAAGGTATAGAAGTTGTAGCTGTTGCATTAGATGCAAATGAAAAAAAATGGAAAAGCACCATCAGTGATAATGGATTTAATTGGTTAAATGTTAATCAGTTTAAAATTTATAAATCACCTGTCTG
>MDSW01045814.1_pt1 | contig 11882 bp, 10 predicted proteins | sample 811171 | NCBI WGS metagenome assembly MDSW01 (sample SAMN05326641, study PRJNA326480) | marine metagenome | isolation source: seawater | place: Atlantic Ocean: North West | collected 2012
GGCGAGTGTTAGTTGGCCTCGGCTCTCCATCATGATGTTGTAGTTGAATTCATTACTCAAATTGTTATATAGCTTAACTGATTCGCTATAAAAATTGACACCAGCCTCAGTGAGATAGTTAGACCTGATAACAGCAGTATTGCGAGCTGTATTACCTCCTCCGAGATAGCTTTTTTCGAGAATTGCGACATTATTTATGCCATGATATTTCGCTAGATTATAGGCGATCGCGCAACCGTGGCCCCCACCACCTATGATTACAACGTCATAGTGTTTTTTTAGATCTTTAGCAGGCGTAAAGTGATGTTTGGCGGGATATTTAGAGCTGAAACCATATTTTAGAAGGCCAAGAGGCATTAATTCAGCCTCCTTTTAATGAAAAGACCGTAATTTAACCTAGCTTCCAAGAAACACCACCGTCTTATTGCCATCCAGAAAGACTCGTCTTTCTATATGATATTTAACTGCTTTAGCTAATGCCAAGCATTCATTATCCCTACCGACCCCAACAAGTTGTTGTGCATCATAAGTATGATCAACTCTAGTCAGCATTTGCTCAATAATTGGGCCCTCATCTAAATCGGATGTTACGTAATGAGCCGTAGCTCCAATAACCTTTACTCCACGGTCAAAAGCTTGATGGTAAGGTTTGGCGCCTTTAAACCCAGGCAAAAAAGAGTGATGGATATTTATGCATTTACCAGATAATTTTTGTGTGAGCTCATTCGAGAGAATTTGCATGTAGCGTGCAAGGACAACAAGTTCAGAATTGGTTTCATTAACGATTTCGATTAGTCGATGTTCTTGCTGGGTTTTGGTCGCCGCCGTAATTGGCAGATGAACGAAGCGTATCCCCTCTCGTTCGACCATTGGTCTCAGTTCTTGATGATTGGAGACAACAGCTGTTATCTCCATATTGATTTCGCCTTTACGCCGCCGGTAAAGTAAATCGTCGAGACAATGATCGTACTTTGAGACTAGAATTATGGTTTTTACGGCAACTTGGGGTCGGTGAAATTTCCATTCCATATCGAAAGACTCAGCAATGACAGCAAAGTCTTCTGTAATTTTTTCTACTGCCGGCGAATCTTTTTGCGGACGAAAGACAGCGCGCATGAAGAACTTATCTGTTGATTCATCGTCGAATTGTTCGAGCGCGCAGATATAACAGTTCCTTGACGCTAAAAACCCAGTGACAGCAGCAACAACGCCTGTTCCAGCTTGACAGGTTCCTGTGAAAATCAAGTTATTGTCAATGCTTTTTTCTTGCGTCATTTTGTTGTCTCGAATGTGTTCTTCAGGCACCGCATTCTAACGGTTTTAATCATAAAACTTAAGTTAAATTAAGAACCAAAAAGATAAGATCAGCGACGTATTACAAACATTGCTATCGTTAATCTAAACCTGTTAGGGAAACCATAGTTCCGTTACTGGGTAAGTTATATTTTTGCATTGGTAAGTTCCACAAATAATACGTAATCAGTCGCTGAAAGGTTCTTGCAAGGTACAGAAGTTGGTCACTCATATTCGAAAGACTTTTGGATTTATCCTTTGATAGACATTACACTCCACCCTCGGTTAATCCCACGAGTTTTGTTAAAAAATCAGAGGGGCAGGTGGATATGGATTCTAATGCAAATCCTGGAAAAAATTTCATAGAGATTATGGGACAAAGACGCTCATTTCCTCGTCTAGAAGAGCCGGCACCAGATAAAGAGCTGTTAGATAATATATTTTTGTCTTCTCTTCGCGTCCCTGACCACATGCACTTGAGACCCTGGCGTTTTTTAATTATCGGTGGAGATGATCGAAATCATCTGGGAGATCTATTTGTTAAAGATTGCTTGCAAAAAGACCCTAATGCTGGCGAAGAAACTTGTGAGAGTGCCAGAAAGAAAGCACTTCGCGCGCCACTAATAGTTGTGGGGATTGCTCATTACACAGACCATCCTAAAGTACCAGAAATTGAACAAGCTCTTGCTACGGGTTGCGTGCTCAATAATATAGGTCTGGCAATCTATTCTTGTGGCTATGGCTCGGTGTGGCGGACAGGGCCCTATGCCGTTTCATCTTCTGTCTGCGAGGGCTTAGGGCTTAATTCTAACGAGGAAATCTTAGGATTTTTATATATAGGAACGCCGATGAAAGCGGATCGTCCATTGAAGGCAATTAAAAAAGATGATTTTTTTAAGTATTGGCCAGCGAAAGTATAAATCCAATTCCCACGAATAATCAGTAAGGAAGCATATCTAATGAGTAAATGCTTCAAGGAATCGTTAAATGAATATAGATCAAGGGAATCCATTAGTCGAAGCCGCCCCGGATGGCAGTAAAGTCATGGTTTTATTTGCCTCTGAGACTGGGACAGCCGAGGAGTACGCTTTTGACCTTGGGAATTCGCTGCAAGCTGAAAACTATCATTGTGAGGTATGCGACCTGGACGACTATGAGGTGGATAATTTGAAGTCTGAGCGTCTCGCCATATTAGTTTCAAGCACCTACGGAAATGGGGAAGCACCCTATAATGGCGAGACGTTTTATGAGTGGCTTGAAACACAAGAACCTGATCTAACATCCCTATCATTTGCAGTTTGTGCTCTTGGAGACACTGGCTATCCGTCGTTTGCCCAAGCAGGAAAGGATTTTGATAGATTTCTTGAAGAAGCTGGTGGCACCCGTATTCTGCCGAGAGTAGAGCTAGATGCGTGTTTCGATGAATCAATTGAGCCTTTTATCGAGCAGATAAAATCTTGGCTACTCAAGTATGGAGAAAGCTTCAGAAAGTAAGTTACCCAACTCCCTAAAGATTGAAAGATAAATTATGGATTCTGTAAATCCGGATATGGTGGTCGAGTATTTCGATGTGGTTATAATCGGAGCGGGCCTGTCTGGGATCGGTGCGGCATGTCATTTGACGAGAAAAACCCCCAGTAAGAGCTATATTGTGCTTGAGAGTAGGAGTCGGATAGGGGGGACTTGGGATCTTTTCCGTTATCCAGGCATTCGTTCAGATTCTGATATGCACACTCTCGGCTATAGTTTCAAGCCATGGAAACATGAGAAGTCAATTGCTGATGGGTCTTCGATTCTACGTTATATTCATGAGACTGCTGAGGAGTACGACGTTCAAAGTCGCATACGTTTCGGACAAAAGGTAGAAGTAGTTTCTTGGGACAGCGTCAAAGGAGTTTGGACGGTCACACTGAGTGAGCAAGGGCAAACGAGGACTATAATTTGCTCTTACATATACAGTTGCACAGGCTACTATCGCTATGACAAGGGATATATGCCTGAGTTCTCCAATCTTGAAAGTTTTTCGGGCCAAATTATTCATCCACAACATTGGCCAGATAACTTCAATTATGACGGTAAAACGGTCGTGGTAATTGGAAGTGGTGCTACTGCTATAACATTAGTTCCAGCAATGGCTAAGTCGGCAAAACATGTCACGATGCTTCAGCGATCTCCCACTTATGTAATTTCGAGCCCATCAACTGATAAATTGGCAGCCAAAATTGAGCGCTTTTTACCTGAAAAAATGGCCTATATGGTCACAAGATGGAAAAATGTCATAGCTCAAATGATTTTATATCGGATGAGCAAGCGTTGGCCTGACTATATTAGAGATAAGCTGATTCATTGGACCAAACTTCAGTTGGGAAAGGATTTTGATGTCGATGTACACTTTTCACCAAGTTACAAGCCCTGGGATCAAAGGCTCTGCTTGGTTCCTAATGGTGATCTTTTTAAATCATTACGCAAAGGTTCTTCTTCAATTGTGACTGACCATATCGATCATTTCTATGACAAAGGTATTAGATTGAAATCGGGAAAGTCTCTTGAAGCCGATGTTGTCGTAACTGCCACTGGGCTTGAGTTGTTGGCTATAGGAGGAATAAAAATTGAGGTTGACGATAAGCCTGTTGATATCTCTGAGACAACCCAATACAAAGGTATGATGCTGAGTGATGTGCCCAATTTGTTTTTTGCGACGGGTTATACAAATGCGTCATGGACTTTAAAGTGCGATTTGACTAGTGAGTATGTTTGCCGACTAATCAATCATTTAGATAAAACAAAAAGGAATATCTGCGTTCCCAGAACTAGAGACTCAACCTTAAAGCAAGTTATGTCGATCGGTCTAGAGTCGGGTTATGTTCAGCGCTCAATTGATAATTTCCCAAAGGAGGGGATAATCTCTCCTTGGAAGTTACATCAAAATTATTTTCTAGATCTAATTGGACTGCGGTTTAAATCTGTGGAAGATGATTTCATGGAATTCTCATCAACATCGATAAAATAGAATTTTATCTTGAGTGCTGGTTACGAATTGTTTGAGATTAGCGCCCTTGATGAACTTTTATTCTTAAGAATTTGATAGCTAAAGACAGAGATAAACGTGATTGTCATCAGTACAATAATCGTGGGTGCTGGAGCACTGTCAATGAAGAAACTCAAATAAACTCCTAGTAAGGAACAAGAGGAGGATATTAGCAAAGCTACTAGCACCATAATTTCAAATTTATCTGTTAATAAGAGCGCTGTTGCTCCCGGAGCAATCAGCATAGCTATTACAAGGATCATACCAACTGCTTTTAAAGCGCCGACAATAGTGAGCGATAGCAGTGACAGAAGCCCATAATGGAGAAGCTTAACAGGCAAGCCAATAGCTTTGGCGTGTTGGTGATCAAATACAAAGGCTATTAAATCCTTTCCCTTTAATAAAACAAATGAGCACACAATCAGCGCGATCGCACCTGCCTCTCCGACCTCAGCCCAGCTTAAACCTAGTACATCACCAAATAAAATATGATCCAGATGAACTGAGGTCTCAATCTTTGACATCATTACTAGTCCAAGGCCAAACATACTCGAAAAGACTACTCCCATTACAGTATCTTCTTTTAACCGAGAGTTTTCAGATAAGAAACCGGTCATGATTGCACATATCATTCCCGCTATGAATGCTCCTGCCACATAAGAAAAGCCAATAATATAAGCAATTACGACACCCGGTAATACCGAATGAGATACTGCATCCCCCATCAGTGCCCAGCCTTTTAAAACTAAAAAGCAAGATAAGATTGCAGTTGGTATCGAGATCAACAGCACAATCACAAAGGCCTGTTGCATAAAAACAAAGGTAAACGGTTCCAATATGAGACTTTGGTCAAACATTGACCCGCTCTCTCAAATGAATATTCCTTTTACCACGAATTTTTGATGCGATGAATCCATGTTTTGGTGCAAACAAAAATACTAAAGTAAAGATTATCGCCTGCAAAACTACAATGATCCCTCCCGTTGCAGCGTCGAGGAAAAAACTAAGATAAGAGCCTATGAGGGAAGTTCCAGCACCAATAGCGGTAGCTAACAAAATTACAAAACCAAATCGATCACTCAAGAGATATGCAGTGGCTCCTGGAGTTACCACCATGGCAATAACAAGAAATGCACCGACGGTTTGAAGGGCAGCAACAGTGCAGGCACTTAGGAGAGTAAAAAATAAAACCTTAAGTCGATTAGGATTAAGGCCAATAGTGTGAGCATGATTCTCATCAAAGAAAACGACTAAAAGATCTTTCCATTTGGCGGTCAGGATCATTAGAGAAAGACTTGATATTAAAACTAACTGCAAGGTGTCAGCTGGCGTTATTGCCAGGATATTACCTAGAACAATAGTTTGTATATCTACTGAAGTCGGCGAGAGTGACACCATAAAAAGCCCAAGGCCGAAAAAAGAGCTAAAAATTAGACCTATAATAGCGTCCTCTTTAAGTTTAGAGCGTTGGCTCAGGAACAGCATAGTACTAGCAGCAAGCCCTCCAGAGAAGAATGCTCCAGGAGCAAAGGGTAGACCCAACATGTATGCCCCTGCGACTCCTGGCACTATTGAATGAGATAAGGCATCTCCAATTAGAGACCAGCCTTTGAGCATTAGATAGGCAGACAAAAACCCGCACACCCCTCCTACAAGGGCACTAATAAAAATTGCGTTCACCATGTAAGAATAGCTAAATGGAACGAGTAGCTCATCCATTAATCTGTATTCTCGTTTTCATCAGGTGCATTATCACCATAGAGAACCACAGGCCTCTCATCATCTGAAAGTACAGTTACCTGTCGGGTGTCGTCATCGTCATGAAGCTGCTTTCCGGTTAAAACGAATCGTCTAAGCACTCCACCAAAGGCAAGTTGCAAGTTATCTTGAGTGAATACCTTCTCTGTTGTTCCTGAGGCCAAAACTGTTTCATTGATGAGAACAGCCCGATCACAGAATTGAGGCACACTTCCTAAGTTGTGAGTGGAGACAAGAATAATTTTATCTTCCTCGCGCATCTCCCTTAGAAGCGCCATAATTTGTTCTTCGGTTTTTACATCCACACCGGTAAAGGGTTCATCTAGTAATATCACCTCACTTTCCTGAGCCAGGGCTCTTGCCAAAAACACACGTTTTTTCTGGCCACCTGAAAGTTCTCCAATTTGCCTGTTACGATATTTTTCCATACCCACTCGCTCAAGAGCTAGAGAAACCATATCCCTATCTTTTTGTCGTGGTATTCGGAACATATTCATATGGCCATATCGTCCCATCATGACAACATCTTGAACCAGGACAGGGAAGTTCCAATCAATTTCTTCGCTCTGCGGGACATAGGCAACTTGGTTGCGTGAACGAGCTTTAGAAACGGTAGATCCTAGAATTTGCACTGACCCTTTGGCAAGAGAGACGAAACCCATAATAGACTTAAAAAGTGTGGATTTTCCACTGCCATTGACCCCTACCAGAGCTGTTATAGACCCTCTTGGGAGTGAGAAAGATGCGTCATATATAGCTGTATGCCCATTCTTATAGATGACGGTAATATCATTTACATTTAATCCGGACATTACTTACTGAGGCCCTCGGCAATTGTGGTAAGAGTTTCTGTCAGTAAATCAATATATGTTGGCACTTTCCCATCTTTTGAGCTCAATGAATCGACATAAAGCACGCCGGCATAGTTGGCTTCGGTTTCTCTTGCAACCTGTTGAGCGGGTTTTGCAGAAACAGTACTCTCACTAAATATGGCATTGATTTTATGTTTTTTAATCTGATCTATCACTGATCTTACCTGTTGAGGAGTACCTTGACCATCAGCATTCATGGGCCAAAGATATAGCTCTTTGAGATTGTAATCACGAGCTAGATAACTGAAAGCACCTTCACTAGTCACCAGCCAGCGACGATTCTCTGGTAGGTTATCAATCATAGCCTTTAATGGCTTGACTGCACGTAAAATTTGGCGGCTATAGCTCTCGGCATTTTCCTTGTAGATTTCAGCATTTCTAGGGTCATGATGAACAAGAGTGTCTCGAATATTTTCGATGTAAATCAGAGCGTTAGGAGCTGACATCCATGCATGTGGATTGGGTTTTCCTGAATAGGGGCCTTGCGCTATACCCATTGGCTCTATTCCTTCAGTCACTATGCTCTTGGGTACTTGACGAAGATTACTAAAAAACTTTTCAAACCATAATTCTAGGTTTAAACCATTATAAAGAATCAGATCAGCCCCTTGTGCTCGCCTTATATCACCGGGTGTTGCTTGGTAATTATGGATTTCGGCATCAGGTTTAGTTATTGATTTAACTATTGCCGCATCGCCTGCCACGTTCTGCGCAATATCCGCGATGACTGTAAATGTGGTTATAACCCTGAATTTTTCTAATTCAGTCGCGAACGAAACACTACTGAGTAGTAGAGTTATAGTCAGAAAAGACAGCACTCGGGACATCATGAACCTTGGAATTAAATAAGGGAGGGATCAAGATGATAACACTTCATCACTTCCCCTTAAACGTATTGTGACTTTTTGCCATCAAAACTAAAGATGTTAAGTAGGAGCTGGTGCTCCTCCCTTAGAGCTAGCAGTAAATTAAGCTACCTTTAATCTTTGCTTTGCGGAGTTGTATTCTTCATGTAGTCGATCTACGACACACTCGGTCGAGTCTACGGCCTTAACGGCTCCAATACCCTGCCCGCAGCCCCAAATGTCCTTCCATGCTTTTGAATCAGAATTCCCTCCTGATCCGAAGCTCATTTTTGAGGGATCACTTTCTGGGAGATCATTTGGATCTAAACCTGCTGCCACAATGGATGGCTTTAAATAGTTACCATGAACTCCTGTAAACAAACTGCTAAGCACAATGTCATCAGCATTGTGGTCAACAATAGACTGCTTGTATTCAGGTTGAGCATTGGCCTCTTTCGTGGCGATAAACGCCGAGCCAATGTAAGCAAGATCTGCTCCCATTGCCAGGGATGCTAACACTGCATCACCATTGGCTATAGACCCAGACAATAGCAGAGGGCCGTCAAACCATTCACGGATCTCTTGAATCAGAGCAAACGGAGACAAGGATCCGGCATGCCCACCAGCCCCTGCAGCAACTGCGATGAGTCCATCAGCGCCTTTCTCGATGGCTTTTTTAGCAAACCGATTATTGATTATGTCGTGGAGGACAATTCCTCCGTAGGAGTGTATTGCGTCATTAACAAATTCCTTTGCACCTAGAGATGTAATACAAATGGGTACTTTCCACTTGACGCACATTTCCACGTCATGTTGAAGACGGTCATTTGAACCATGAACAATTTGATTGACAGCGAAGGGTGCCGATGGATTATCAGGGTTAGCTGCATCATATTCGGCCAACTCAGTGGTAATTTTCTCAAGCCAACGATCTAATTCTTCAGCGGGCCTAGCGTTTAGAGCGGGAAAGGATCCAACAACGCCGGCTTTACATTGGGCGATCACCAAGTCTGGTGTAGAAATAATAAAAAGTGGTGCGGCGACTACTGGCAATTTCAATCGCTCAGATAAAATTGGGGGCAAAGCCATAACTCAATCCTTTATATTGTTCAACGTTAAATGTTTCTAGGTCTTTAGCACTTACATACGCAACTCTAGTAAGAGCTGATCTTCGACACATCCTCATTTTAATAATAATTGTAACCTTGTTAATAAAAATGACCTAGCCACTTTTATCCAAGGGCGTGACCAATTGGTCGAATTGAATTTGGACTCAGCTTACAAAAAAACTGTGAATTTTAGTGTAAGATAAGAGGACTTTAGGTCGCCCTTTTTTTAGGAATAGATCTGGGAGTACATAAAAAAATAACATGAACATGATCCATAATGTTCCTAAAAACAACTCAGTTATAAAAGCATAGACCAATATGAAATTCATTATGAAGTCATCGATGTTGGCGCTAGTCTGGATTGTTGGCGTTATTTTTTGGTCACTTTTTAGCGGAGTTTGGCTTGAAAACTCCTCAGTTTTTAAAGAGAACGGATTACTTGAAAATACTCAAGCGTTCACTTTAACAATCACTTTATTGTTTTTTCTGGCTCCAATGTTTAATCGCTTTAGAAGCGACCGATTACTGGCTGTTTTTTTCTCTTTTTTGACTTTAGGCTTTATTTTGAGAGAGCTTGATATTGAGACTTTTGATCTGCCAAATATTTTGATTTTACTGGGGTCGGGGCAGGGAAGAAATCTACTTTTGGCAGTTGGTATTTTGTCAACTTTAGGTTGTGCGTTGTTCAAATTTCGTTATTACTTAGATTTGTCTATTTGTTTTGTAAGAAGCAGGACAGGCTTTGCAGCTCTTAGTGCTGGAATATTTTGTTGGGTAGGAGATTCTTTTGAGAATGTTGAGATACCACACAACGTCTTGTACGAGGAATCTTTAGAGTTAGTGGGGTACTCCCTATTCTTACTTGCTGCATCACGATTCGCTCGTCGAGAGGTCAAAACGAGCAGGTTCATGCATTGATTCGGCCGCTACACCAGCGCCTATAAAACTATGCTCCTTGCTAATTAAGTTACCGAAAAAGTCGGTAGTCGGTTCTCTACTTATATGGGTGAAGATTCCAGACCCAGCCGCTGGAAAGTCTGGATGATGAATTGCTTGGCCGATTGTTGTGAGTTTTACGTTTTGATAATCAAACGCAAAACTATCTGCATTACTGATTTCTCCTTCGATGCTAAGCTTCAGTAAAATCGGAGAAATGTCTATTTTAGTGAGCGATGAGGAGACATTACCTGAAAACCCATTATTAGCAATGTTGAAATCACTTAACCAAGACTTATCAATGTTGACTCGCTGTCCAAGCTTGGCCTTGTCCTCAACGATAAATAAATTGTTTTTCAATAATAGATTTCCAGCGGTTAAGTTTATGTTGGGTGTGGATCCTGAGGAGATTAGGTAAGTATTATTGTAAATAAAGAGGTCACTAGAAGGTGCTCGGTTAGGTTTTGCAAAGTCGCTAATATGAAGGGTTCTTCCTGGATGCTGACTTTGTCCTCCTTCAGGACGAGCGACATTAACTTTTCTGGTGCCATCGCCCACGCTGAGGTTATAGCGCCAAATTATGTTTTTGTTACTACCTAAAATTTCGGTGCCATAACCCTCGTTGTCATAAGTAAAATTATATTGAACTAAAATGTTTTCATTATTGTAGTCGACATGTATTCCTGCAGAGTCATTGTGTCCTCTTGAGAAGGCTGCCACATTATTTTGAGCAACAACATGCTTGCTGCGAAAAAACCATGCGCCACTGCCTCTATTTACTGAAACGCTTGGCTCGACCATAGAGCCTGAACGAATAAACGAGTTTCCCTCCAAAAGACCTTGCCAGACACCGCTCATCAGCACACAGCTTCCGCCCAAGTTTTCACAACGATTATTTAACACGATAAAGTTTACATCGTAGTCTAAAGATGTGCCCGTAACCCCTTTGACATTTGAAGCTCTATGCCGCGCAGCAATACCAAATCGACCTGTTTCTCTAATGAGATTATCGTGCAAGAAAATATCTCTGGTATTGAATGCATTCTTTTTTGATTTAGCGGGCAGGGTTTCAAACCGAATTCCCGTCACTGTATTCTCAACAAATGCTTGCTCCTTAAATTTACTTTTGGCTCGAATTGGATAAATTTTTTCGACAGTCAAGTGATGAAACTCAAAGCCTTGAAGAGTTCGACGGCCTGTATTTTTCACTAAAATACCGTATGCATTTAAATCACTGGGATTTGCTTTTACTTTATTATCATCAGCATTCTTGCAGTTTCCTGCGACATCATTGGTGATGTCACCATTTCTAGGACTCCATACTCTATGTGTGAAATTGGCTCCTGAGATTACGGATCCGTCTGCGAGTCGAGCTCTGCAACGACCTCTCGCAACGTCATTATCAAGATTTTCTTTAACACCATCTACGATCCATTTGTAGCGAGACGTTCCATTCCCGGAAGGTTCAATAATAACGGTCCAAGAGCCGTCGCCATTACTAAACGCCCGACCTTTAGGGTGCTTGGGATTCCAATTGAATAGATTGGAGTGAAGCCGCACACTTTTTGCTCCACGCGCTCTCACTGTTAAGCTGACTGAATCTGAAGTTCCCTTATTCGAGGATTTGCTTGTCTGCCGTGCCTGTTTTCGGAAGTTAGTAATAGTGAGATGACTAATTTCTATATGATCTTGGTCAATGACTGAGATCGCTGAAACATTATCTCCATTGCTTCGGGTAGCGCCATCAATTACGGCTGGCCCATCGGAACCATATGATGTGAAGAGTATGGGCCTCTCAGCAGTTCCTGACTCATCAATTGTGAGCTGGCCGTAGAAGGTATCTCCCGATTTAAATTGAACCGAGTCACCAGGGTTCAAAGAGGCAAGATTGACTCGATCAAGACTAGCCCAAGATGCTTCAGGCGTTAACCCGCTATTGGAATCATTGCCTCCAGATGAGCTTACAAAATAGTTACTTTGAGCCTCGATACTTGCCGAATACAGTCCACAAAGTGGGAGTGGTATAACAGTGATATACCAC
>MDSW01009287.1_pt1 | contig 11881 bp, 13 predicted proteins | sample 811171 | NCBI WGS metagenome assembly MDSW01 (sample SAMN05326641, study PRJNA326480) | marine metagenome | isolation source: seawater | place: Atlantic Ocean: North West | collected 2012
GATATAATATAAATTAATGTATTTTTGTTACGAACTTTAAAATAAGAAAGTGTGAAACAGTATATATTAATGTTGCTGTGTATTACATCTTTTAGCAGTGCTTTGTTTTCTCAAACTGCTACAGATTTTACAACAGATGACTGTAATGGAATTTCTCACAATTTGTTTGATTCTCTTGATGCAGGAAATGTAATAGTTATTGCTTGGGTTATGCCTTGTGGTGGTTGTATCGATTACGCTCAATATGCATATGATGCTGTTCAATCTTTTTCTAGTTCTCATCCTCAAATCGTTGACTTTTATCTGGTTGACGATTATGCAAATACATCATGTGCAAATTTGGTAAATTGGGGGAATTCGCATAATATGCCTTTACATACTGCCTTTTCTTCAAGTGATATAAGTATGAGTGATTATGGTTCTAATGGAATGCCAAAAGTAGTAGTCTTGGGAGGTGGCAATCATTTTATTTTTTATAATAAGAATGATAATCAGATTGATTTTAATGAAGTACAGTCTGCAATAGTTGATGCGCTATCTGGATCTGTAAACATAAGTAATCAAGAGAAAAATTATCTTGGATTGTCTGTTTTTCCAAATCCAGCTAGTGGTGTCCTAAATATTCGATATGAGATTGATAATTTAAATAACATAAAATTTGAAGTTGTTAATGTGTTAGGTGAGACGTTGTTATGTGCTACTTCTGATAATACTTTATCATCAATAGTGGGGATAAAGACAGTTGATATAAATACATTAGAGAATGGTGTTTATTTTTTAAATGCTTATTCTGGAACGAATGTAAAGACAATAAGATTTATTGTTACTGACAACTAAGTAATAAAATTCACCCTTAATTACTTTGTCTTCATTAATTTTTCAAGGATCTCAATTGCTGACTCGGCAATTACGCTTCCTGGGCCAAAGATTCCGCTAACTCCTGTTTTAAATAAGAAGTCATAATCTTGTTGAGGAATAACCCCTCCAGCAATTACCAGAATGTCTTGTCGGTTAAATTCTTTTAATGCAGAAATTACTTTAGGTACTAGAGTTTTATGTCCTGCTGCTAATGATGAAACTCCTAAAACATGAACGTCATTCTCCACAGCTTGTTTTGCAGCTTCTTTTGGTGTTTGGAACAAAGGCCCTATGTCAACATCAAAACCTAAATCAGCAAATGAAGTGGCAATAACTTTTGCTCCTCTGTCGTGCCCATCTTGACCCATTTTGGCAATCATTATTCTTGCTCTTCTTCCATTATGTTGGGCAAATTTATCTGATAGAGATAAAGCCCTCTTGAAGGTGCTGTTCTTTTCTATTTCCATTTTATATACTCCTGATATTGTTTTATTTTTTGCAATATACCTTCCAAAGCTTTTTTCCATAGCCTTAGATATTTCTCCAAGTGTTGCTCTTTTTTCTGCTGCATGAACTGCTAACTCTAAAAGGTTTTTCTTTTTATGATTACAGGCGTTAGTAAGCTGTTCTAGTGCATTTTTTACTTTTGTTTCATCTCTAGCTTCTTTGATATTCTGTAAGCGATTAATTTGCGATTTTCTTACAGAAGTATTATCAATCTCAAGTATTTCAAGTTTGTTATCTTCTTTTTCTATTTTATTAGTGTTGACTCCAATAATAACTTCTTTTCCACTATCAATCTTAGCTTGTTTTCTAGTAGCTGATTGCTCAATCCTCATTTTTGGAATACCTGTTTCAATTGCTTTTACCATTCCTCCAAGTTCTTCAATTTCTTTTATGTGTTTCCAGGCTTTATTAATTAATTCTTCTGTGAGTTTCTCTACATAATAAGAGCCTCCCCATGGGTCAACAGTTTTACATATACCTGTTTCTCTTTGTAAAAAGATTTGGGTGTTTCTAGCAATTTTAGCTGAGAAGTCAGTTGGGAGTGCAATTGCCTCATCAAGTGCATTGGTATGTAAGCTTTGAGTGCCTCCCATTACAGCAGCCATAGCTTCGACGCAAGTTCTAGTTATATTGTTATAAGGGTCTTGTTCGGTTAAGCTCCATCCGCTTGTTTGGCAATGTGTTCTTAATGCTAATGACTTTGGATTTTTTGGGTTGAATTCTGAAACTAATTTTGCCCAAAGAATTCTTGCTGCTCTCATTTTAACGATCTCCATAAAATGATTCATTCCAATACCCCAAAAAAATGATATTCTTGGTGCAAAAGAGTCAATATCTAAACCTGCTTTAATACCTGTTCTAATATATTCTAATCCATTTGCTAAAGTATAGGCAAGTTCAATATCAGCTGTTGCACCTGCTTCTTGCATATGATATCCAGATACAGAAATGCTATTGAATTTTGGCATATTATTTGCAGTGTATTCAAGTATATCTGCAACAATTCTCATCGATTCTTGTGGTGGGTATATGTATGTATTTCTCACCATAAATTCTTTTAAGATGTCATTTTGTATAGTTCCTGTAAGTTGCTGAAGGTTCACACCCTGTTCTTTTGCTGTTACAATGTAAAAAGCTAAGATGGGTATCACAGCACCATTCATAGTCATAGAGACTGACATCTTGTCTAAAGGAATGTCATTAAAGAGAATTTTCATATCCTCTACTGTATCAATTGCAACACCTGCCATCCCAACATCACCCAGTACTCTTTGATGGTCAGAATCATATCCCCTATGTGTAGCTAAATCAAAAGCAACTGAAAGTCCTTTTTGTCCTTCTTTTAGATTTTTTCTATAGAATTTATTAGAGGCTTCAGCAGTTGAAAATCCGGCATATTGTCTAATAGTCCAGGGTCGTACTACATACATGGTAGAGTATGGGCCTCTAAGGTATGGAGAGATTCCAGCTACAAAGTTTATGTGCTCAATTTTAGAGATATCTTTTTTAGTATACCTGTTTTTTATTTCAATTCCTTCTGAGCTTGTCCATTTTTTCGTTGCCAGTTTTTCTTTCGGTTCAGAATTAATCTTAAATTCTTGTAATAATTCTTGGATTAAATAATCAATATAATAAGATCCTCTTGTTGGATCTTCTACTTTATCAAGATAGCTTTCTTGTTTTAGTATTATTTGCTGGTTTCTAGCAATTCTTTCTGAGAATTCAGTACTATTTTCAAAGGTTTTGTTATAAGGGTTTAGCATAATTGCATTTGCTCCACCAAAGATAGCCGACATACATTCTGTTGTACTTCTTAGGATGTTGTTGTAGGCAAATTCTTCTTCTTTATTTGAAGTTTCATTTGAAGCAAATATGTAGGCGTCTTCCCCGGTTTTATCTTTCCATAGTATTCTAAATGCTTTTAATTTTGCTATTTCTAAAAAAAAGTTACTGCCAATTTTAAAATGAAATTGAACTTTTTTATTTGCAACCTTTCCCTCTTTAAGAGCATTGTGTATTTGTTTTTTAGCTGCTCCTGTGCTTAAGATAGTATCGAAATAATTTGGGATATTACTATTTGTTTTTCCATGAAAGGCCCCTTGTACATTTTTTTTTTCTGAAAATTTACTCCAAGATTTTGGGAAATTTTTAGAGTAATTTGAAAAATCAATTCGGATATGTTCAATAGAGATATTCTTTAAAAGAACTTCTAAATTATTTGGATTAGAAAAGCATAATCCAGTTACATTATTATTCAAAGCAGTTAAAGCTTTTTTATTTGCTTTTTTTGCGTTTGTTGCATCTATTAGCTGATAGGTTTCCCATGTTGATGGGAAATTGCTATTGTATGTTTTAAAGTTGTCATCAGCATGATAAATAGGATAAATTTTAATATCTTCAGTTTTTGAGACTAGATTTTCAGTGTTATTTTTTAAATCAAAATTGATTTGTTTTAGCCATTTATCTTTTGAAACATGATTAAAATTATCAAATAATTTAGTCATTCTCTTTTGTTCTTATAATAAAAATGTCTTCATTATCTTTTTTCATCAAAAATTTTTCTCTAGCAAACCGTTCTTGTTCCTCTTTGTTGTTTTGTAGTTGATATAACTCAACGCTATCTTCTTCTATTCCAGAAAGGTAGTATTTTTTTTGCTTTTCAAGTCTGTTTATATCTTTTTGTAATTGATATTGTTTCATAAGGTTATAGTCGTCAATAAAAACAATCCAGAGAGCAAAAGCAGCTAATGTTATAATGTACTTATTCTTGAAAGGTTTTGGAATATTATTTATAAAGCGATTAACTTTTTCCATTTTGCAAAGATATATAAAAAAAGAGCCTTAATTATGATTGTGTGTGGGCTCAAACTATCCTATTAAGAAAATAGCTGGTTGTTTATGTATATTTATTTTTGTTTGTTTCCATTCAGCAATTCTTTTTGTTTTAATGTTTGCGTTTGGTAGTGTAATGTTGCTTGCTATGCAGAGTTTCGTGTTATTATTACATGTTTTTAATAATCCTTCAATTAATTGCTGGTTTCTGTATGGCGTTTCCATAAATATCTGTGTTTGTTTTGTTTTTATAGTTAGTTCTTCTAATCTTTTTATGGTTTTAACTCTTTTTGATTTTTCAATAGGTAAGTAGCCGTTAAAAGCAAAATTTTGCCCATTTAATCCTGAAGCCATTAGTGCTAGCAATATTGATGAGGGTCCGACAAAAGGGATAACATTAATTTGAAAATCGTGAGCGTATGATACAATCTTTGCTCCAGGATCAGCAATGCATGGTAGACCGGCTTCCGAAAGCAATCCTACATCTTGACCTGATAATATATGAGGTAAGAAATCTTGTTCTAAATTTAAATTGTTATGTTTTCCGTAAGAGTAGAAAGTTGAATTATCTATATTTTTTTCTCTGTCAATCTGCTTAATATGTCTTCTAGCTGTTCTTGTATTTTCTACAATAAATATATCGATTTCTTTTATTGAATTTATAATAGGAGTTGTTAGTGTATCTTTTTGTGTTGCCTCTCCTATGATAGTAGGGATTAAGTATAGTTTTCCTTTATTCAATTTTAGCAAGTATTTTTTCACAAGCTTTATCTAGCATGTCATAAACTTTTTGAAACCCATTGTCTCCTCCATAGTATGGATCTGGTACTGATTCGTAAAGGCCTGGATTTATCTCGTTCAAGATCATACGAATTTTTTCTCTTTCTTTTTGGTTTTTGGCAAGAGATATTAAATGCGCGTAATTATTTTTGTCCATAGCGTAGATGATGTTAAATTTTTCGAAATCAGCTCTATTAAATTGTCTTGCTTTTTGATCTCGTAAGTCAATATTGTATTTGTCTGCTATTTCTATTGATCTGCTGTCCGCAGGACTTCCAATATGATAACCTGCTGTTCCTGCGGAGTCAATTGTTATGTTTAGATGTTTGGTTTTGGATTTTAAGATGCCTTCTGCAAGTGGAGATCGGCAGATGTTTCCTAGACAAACCATTAGAATTTTCATGGTTTTAAGAAAGCGTTAATTTCTTTTCAATGTCAACTATATATCCTTTAAATCGTTTGTCTGTGTCAGCTAGATTGTTAACTGTTTTACAAGCATGAAGTACTGTAGCATGATCTTTATTTCCACAGTGTTTTCCTATCATAGCTAATGAATTTTTTGTCATTTGTTTAGAAAAATACATAGCTAATTGTCTACATTGTACGATTTCTCTTTTTCTTGTCTTTGACTTCATTGTCTCAATAGGTATATCAAAATAATCACAAATAACTTTTTGGATAAAGTCGATAGATACTTCTCTGACTGTATTTTTTACAAATTTATCGAGCATATTTTTTGCTAGATCAATAGTAATTTCTTTTTTGTTAAGTGAAGATTGTGCTAGCAGTGAGATTAAGGCTCCTTCTAGCTCTCTTACATTTGATGTAATAGAATAGGCAATGTATTCTACAACTTCATACGGTATTTCAATACCGTCTTGTTTAATTTTTTTCTTTAAAATTGCTAAACGGGTTTCTAAATCTGGGGATTGTAAGTCTGCAGATAATCCCCATTTAAAGCGAGATAAAAGTCTTTGTTCCATTCCGACTATATCTACTGGAGCTTTGTCAGAAGTTAAGATTACCTGTTTTTTGTTTTGGTGTAGATGATTAAAAATATGGAAGAAAACATCCTGTGTTTTTTCTTTTCCTGATAAAAATTGTACATCGTCAATAATTAAAACATCAATGGATTGATAAAAATGAACAAAGTCATTCTTTTTATTATCCATTATAGAATCAACAAATTGTGTTTGGAATTTGTCTGCTGATACATATAAAACTATTTTGTCTGGGTGATTATTTTTAACTTCAATTCCAATTGCGTTAGCTAGATGTGTCTTTCCTAATCCTCCACTTCCATAAATAAATAGTGGATTAAATGAAGTTCCTCCAGGATTTTGTGAAACAGCATATCCAGCAGAACGAGCTAATCTGTTGCATTCTCCCTCAATAAAAGCATCAAAAGTATATGATTCGTTTAATTGGGGGTTGATATTTATTTTTTGCAATCCAGGTATAATAAAAGGATTTCTAATTGCAGATCCACTACTCATGTCCATAGGTATGCTTACTGGATTATTGGTCAGAGATTCTTGTCCATTGCTAGGTATCTTAGTTACATAAGGTTTCTTAGATCCAGCATTATCTAATAAGATGTTGTATTCTAGTTTTGCATCTTTTCCTAGTTCTCTTTTTAGAGTTTTCTTTATCAGTGTAATGTAATTATTTTCAAGCCATTCGTAAAAGAATTGGCTTGGTACTTGAATTGTTAAAATTTGCTTGTTAAGGGCAACAGCTTGAATTGGTTTAAACCAAGTTTTGAAGTTTTGTGGTGTAACATTGTCTCTTATTACATTAAGGCAGTTATTCCAAATTTCTTGATAACTTTTTTCTGACATTTTGTGGTTCTTATTTAACTCTTATTAAGTTGTGTTGTTGTCTTTCTTTTGTTTTGGTGATAGCAAATATGAAAAAGATATTGTTAATATAAAAGAAAATTGTGACTTGACTTTAAAGTTTTTTTTACAGGTGTATTTTTCTAGAGAAGAAATATAATTAATAATTAATAAAAATGAATATTTTAGGCATTTTTGGTATTATTTTTCACACATATTGCTCTTCCAAAAACTTTTTTTCGCTTTGCATTTTGGCTAAAATGAAAATCTATTCTGCCAAGATTAATTCCTGCCCATCCAACTTGATTAATTAGGACTTCTTTTTTGTCTATATTGAGAGTGTTTATAGGTTTCTTAAGAAATGTATGAGTGTGGCCTCCTATAATTAAATCAATATTGCGAGTTTGGCTTGCGAATTTTATGTCTGAAATCTTATCTCCTTTATACTTTAATCCTAAATGTGAAAGGCAAATCACTAAGTCACACTTTTCTTTCTTTTTTAATAAAGAAGCATAGTAGTTCCCTTTTTTGATTGGGTCTTGATAAATTGTATTGCCATAAAGTTTTTGAGGTACTAATCCATCAAGTTCAATGCCAATACCAAATACTCCTATTTTAATCCCACCTTTATCGAATACTTTGTAAGGTTTAAATTTGTCTTTTAGTATAGTATTTGTGAAGTCATAATTTGCAATTAGAAATGGAAAATTAGCATAAGGTAACTGTTTTTGAAGTCCTTCTAATCCATTGTCGAAATCATGATTGCCTAAAGTTGCTGCATCATATTTCATTTGACTCATAAGTTTAAATTCTAATTCTCCTTTATAAAAATTAAAATAAGGTGTGCCTTGAAAAATGTCTCCTGCATCTAATAATAATACATGTTCTTCTTGTGCTCTTATTGAATTAATAACTCCAGATCTTTGTGCTATTCCTCCTAGGCCTTTATTTCTTCCTTTTTTAAAAGGGTGAATGTGACTATGCATATCATTTGTATGTAAAATTGTAATTTTAATGTCAGTATTTTTGGCAAGTGAAAGTTGTGGTATTACTGATAAACTTAAAAGACCTAAACTACCTTGTTTAATGAATTTTCTTCTGCTAGTCATTTTTTATGATTTTTATTCTATTATCAAGTTTTACATCAATAGTATCTTTTTTAGTGCAATAATCAATTATTACATCTCGTAATTTAAATCCAACTTTTTGCTGCTCTTTTCCTTTAAAAAACCACATTTTATCCCCACCATTTGCTAGATAGTCAGAAGTTAGTACTCTTACTAATTCTCCTTTTTCAAAATTTACAGGCCACGAATTTTTAATGATATTTCCATCTTTGTCAATTGTGATAGTAATTCCTGAAAATGGTTCGCCACCCCTACTTGCGATGTATTTTAACAATCCTATAAAATCATTTTTATTAAGTTCTAAAACTACGAGTTCATTTTCAAATGGCATTAATTCATACAGTTTTCCTCTGGTTATTTCTCCTTTACTAATATTAGTTCTAAGCCCTCCATTATTCATGACGCACATATGGGCTTGCGTATAATTTAAGCATAAGTCAGTTACAAAATTTCCAATGGTGCTTTCTGGCCTTCCTTTATATAAGTTATTCTTTGTATATGTAAGTACTTCATTCATTTGATCTTCAATTGCATCTTGATATGGGGTGATGATGTTTATGATAGTGCTATCAATCTCAGCTTGTACTTTAACTACATCAGCATCATGTGATTGCAACATAAAAGTAGGTGAGCAGGAGGCCAATACTAAGGCTACTATATATAAAGTCTCTTTAAATTTCATTGTGGTACAATATTACGGATTTTACAGTATTTATGTATTATTGTAGTGTGTATTCTTTTGAAACTAAATTACGAGTTAGATATGGTGAAACAGATCAAATGGGTTTTGTTTATTATGGTGTTTATGCTCAATATTATGAAGTAGGTAGGGTAGAGCTTTTGCATTCTATTGGCATTTCATATAAGGAAGTTGAAGCAATGGGATTTGCCTTGCCAGTTGTAAATTTAAATATTAATTATAAAAAACCGGCATTTTATGATGATGAACTTGTCATTAAAACAACAATTAAAAAAATGCCATTGGTAAAAATTGTTTTTGACTACGAAACTTTTAATGTAAATGGAGATTTACTTAATACTGGGCAGGTGATTTTAGTTTTTATAAATAAGAATACAGGTAAACCATGTTGTGCTCCAGAAACAATAATGAATCAATTTAAAAGGAAGTTGATTTCATAAATGGCCTGTAATTTTTTTTAACAAATCCTCTTGAGTACTAGATCAATCATTTTTTCCATAGTTTTTTTATAATTTCTACTATATTCTTTGGTTATTCTATTTCCAATTATTGCACAAATAGTAAGTGTATTATGTCCAAGAGTTTGTCCTAAATAATAAAGGGCAGAGGTTTCCATTTCAAAATTTGCTACTTGATGATTGTTAAAGTTAAAGCTTCTCATTTTTTCATGTAAGTTACTTATTGAAGGCTTGAGTCTTAGACTTCTTCCTTGAGGGCCATAAAAACCAGAAGCTGTAGCGGTTATTCCATTTGGTAAGTCATGAAACAGTGACATTAAATTTTTGGATGCTTTTATTATATATGGGGTTGATAGTTTTTTTGGCCAATTTGCATGAACTGCATATGCTTTGCTTATTTCTTCTTCAATGATTTCTTTTTTTGAATAAAAATGGGCTAGATTGTCAAAACCTAAACTGAAAGATGAAGTTAAAAATGTATCAATTTTAATATTACTTTGTAAGGCTCCAGATGTTCCAATTCTGATCAAGTTTAATGATTTTTTTTGAGTATTTACTTTGCGGTTTTCAAAATTAATATTGACTAATGCATCTAATTCATTAATTACAATATCAATATTGTCAGTCCCAATGCCTGTTGATATTGCACTGATGCGTTTTCCGTTTAGTGTGCCAGTGTGTGTTACAAATTCTCTATTAGAAACTTTGTATTCAATTTTATCAAATCTACTTGATATGAGTTTTACTCTCTCAGGATCTCCTACTAAAAGGATATCATCTGCAATTTCTTCTTTTGATAAGTTCAGATGATAGATTTTTTTCTCTGGTGTAAGGATTAATTCTGTCTCAGCTATTATATTCATATAAATATGTAATTTTGCATTGTCAAACATAGTAAAATATATCTTATGGCAGCAAGTAAAATATTAGTTCCTATAGGTTTCTCTGAGCAATCAATTGTTGCTCTTGGTCAAGCTTTAAATCTAGCAAAAATCAAGAATTCAGATATTGTTTTGCTTTCAGTGATTAAAGAGCAAAGTATTATGCAATCATTATTTTCAGATGATAACTCAGATCAATTAAAGTTGAAAGTTAAAGAAAAATTAGATGCTATTGCTGTAGAGTATTCAAAAGAATATGCAATTAATATTGATACGATGGTAGCAAAAGGTAAAATTTATGAACAGATTAATAAGGTTTCTGACATGATTTCTGCTGATTTGATTATTATGGGAACAAATGGGTCACAAGGAAGATCAAGTAAAGTTATTGGTTCTAATGCTGAGAAAGTAGTTAGGTTATCAAAGTGCCCTGTAATTACTATAAAAGGAAAAGATCATAGGGTTGGGTGTGATAATATTATTTTGCCAATAGATTTAGAAAATGAAACAAAACAAAAAGTAACTTATGCATTAGAGTATGCTAGGTATTGGAATGCTACTATACGTGTGACATCTGTTGTATTAAGAGATAATCAAGAAATAAGAGAAAAGTTAACAAAAAATATTAATCAAGTAAAAGAGTTTATTGTTAAAGCAGGAGTTAAGTGTACTGCTGAGTTGATTGAGGGTGAAAAGAAACAAACTTTAGGTGATTTTGTATTTGAGTATGAGAAACGTTTTGACGCAGATTTAATTATGATAATGACAAAAAAAGAAGAATTATCCCTATCAAACAATATAAGTGATACTGCGCGATATATAATTAACAATTCTAAGATCCCGGTAATGAGTATAAGGCCAAAGGAGATCAAATATATTACAAGCCCTACAACATCTTTTTGATGAATTTTTATCAGAAACTGCATGACTTATGCGTTGAAAAGAGTTTGTTTATTGCTGTCGCAGAGAGTTGCACAGCAGGCCTTTTAGCTTCAAATATTGCCTCCATTTCAGGAGCTTCTACTTTTTTTAAAGGTGGTATAGTAGCATATCAAAATGATATAAAAGTTGATATATTAGGTGTTTCAGAATCAGTACTAAAGGAAAAGCAAGCAGTGAGTTCATTGGTTGTCGAGCAGATGGCGGAAGGAGTTCGAAACAAGTTTTCAGCTGATTTTGGTATTGCCACAAGTGGTTACGCAGGGCCAACAGGGGGGACGGATTTAAATCCTATTGGAACTGTTTTTATTGCTATTTCATATAATCAAAAAACTATTTCAAAACGTTTTGTATTTTCGGGAGATAGACAAAATGTTGTCAGTCAATCAGTTGTTAAAGGAGTCAACTTTCTTATCGATGAGTTAAAAAGTTATTGAAAATAGTTATATATTTACTTTAGGGTTGTATATTTGCACTCCAAAATTAATGAGATATGTCAAGAATTTGTCAAATAACAGGCAAAAAAGTAATGGTAGGGAATAATGTTTCTCATGCTATGAATAAGAATAAAAGAAAATTTTATCCTAATTTGCAAACAAAGAAGTTTTTTGTACCTGAAACAGGAGAGACAGTGATTCTAAAAGTGTCTGCAAATGCCATCAGAACAATTGATAAGAATGGAATTGCTTCGGTTTTAGCTAAGGCTAAAGCGAATGGCAATATTCTTGTTTAAGTTAGGGGATTGATATTATATTTTTAAAAGTTGCTATATTTATGGCAACTTTTTTTGTTTAATAACTAAAACTATTTTAAAAATGAGCAATATATTTAATAAATATGTAATTGGATTATTAAGTGTAATAATTATTGTTTCTTCATGTAAAAAAGAAGATGAGGTTCCAATAATAAATGGATGTACAGATGCTAATGCTATGAATTATTCATCAAATGCTAATACTAA
>MDSW01116235.1_pt1 | contig 11881 bp, 13 predicted proteins | sample 811171 | NCBI WGS metagenome assembly MDSW01 (sample SAMN05326641, study PRJNA326480) | marine metagenome | isolation source: seawater | place: Atlantic Ocean: North West | collected 2012
CCCACCCCGTTGCTCTACTTGAGTTCAATGCGTTTACCATGGTTTGATTCAAGGATCGAAATTGTTTCATCTGAAGCGCTGATTCGCACTTCAATTCCCTGTTCAAATATCGTATGTTTGTGAACATAAACCGCATCGTAAACCCGTGATAGAATTGCTTCTGAAGCCATTTCGTGAGGTTCTCCATGATGGATGTATAATGTACGCTTTGGACCAAAAAGCGTGTTCAAGATGGAGGCTTGCAAATCGTCCATACCTTCGCCCGTATGGGATGAAATTAGTAGTGGGTTTGCGAAACCATGTTCAGAAATCATGGTGTGAATGCCATCCAAGGATTTACTGTCGGCCGTATCCGATTTTGTAAGTACGAGTTGAATTCGTTCCATAATCGACGTCTCATTCGCCTTCAGTGCCCGTTCTGTTAATTCTCGAATCGAAGTCAAGAGTTTTCGTTCTATTTCATCAATCGAGTCTCCTACATCGACCAAGAGCAACAAAAGATCACATTCAATCGCTTCAGCAAGCGTTGCACGAAAGGCTTCCAATGTTGCATTTGGCAACCCATCAATGAATCCGATCGTGTCTGCTAAAAGGACGCGAGGACTGGACTCAAGCCTTCCTAACGTTGATTCTAACGTCGAGAACAACCGGTCTTCAACGAGAACTTCTTTTCCAGACAACCGTCGAAACAGACTGGATTTTCCAGCATTGGTGTAGCCCGCTAGGCCAACCGTCATCGCATGCTCTTTCCTTTGCCTTCGGCGTTCTGCTGCTGATTTCACATGCTTACGTTGGCGCTTTCTCAACGCTGTCAATTCACGATTAACATTTGCAAGGACCGAACCTGCAGCGGTTCGTCCAGCACCACCATAACCCGCACGTTCACCTGTTGTTTGTTGATTTACAACTTCTCTGAGAACAGTACGATCGGATTGCAAACGAGCGATTCGAACTTGCGTCCGAGCTTCAACGCTTGATGCGTGTGCGGTAAAGAGTGCGAGTAGCAAACGTACTCGATCCCAGACTTCAATGCCAACAACATCGTTCACACCAACAAGTTGTCGAGGTGTTGCATTGGTGTGAAGTAAGAGTAAATCAACACCATTCCATGGATGTTCTTTCGATGTAGAAGCAAGTTCTTCGGCTACATCCTGAAGTTTGCCCTGACCCATGAACCATTTCGGATCTATTCGTCCACGCTGTTCGACTCGTTCGATGATATTGATTCCCATCGTTTCAGCAAGTGCGATAAATTCAGAACAATCCTCGTTATTACGTACGAGCAACAGTGCCTTTCGGCCTTGATGGTCGGATTGCGTTTCATCCGTCACCAATCCACCTGCTCCAGCAAGAAGGTCAGCGTTTGAATCCGCCATGAACGCCGCTTGTAGGATAGACATTTCATTTCATGCATCAACCTCATATGAGCCCGATGTAAGCGAGGGTCATGTCGACCAAGAATCATGTTGTGGTTTCTTGGTCAGGCAATGAATCTGAATCCAAACGCCTCATCGAGATACTGAACCGGTTCAATTATTCATTTACACATCAAGTGAATGGAGAGATAATTCAACTTGAGATTACCGTAGAATCAGAAGGTATACGAGAATTGCGGGACGCTGTGGATGAACTATTGGTTCAACTTTCATCACTGGAAGATTGATCCTCCATCAATTTCGAAACAGCATTTTCATCATGATTCTTTTCGAAGTAATCTGTTGAAACAAGATCTCCGAGTTTTTCAACTCCAGCTTCAATCAAATCAGGGTCATTTCGTTCAGCCTCTTCCCATCGTTGTTGAGCATGTTCTGCATAGCGTTGATCAGCTTCTGCCTTAACTTGCTGAGCGATGGTTAAATCTCCTTCAAGCCCCTGGTATTCTTCCCGTTCTTCCGCTTGCTTGTAGTTGCGAGCAGCATCTAGGTCAGATTCGACAACCCCTGAGGTAAAGCCGCGCTCATCCGCTCCTCTCGTCATCAACGGATTTGTACGCTCCTTTTTCATGTGCGATTCCCACTGTTCAAGAACAAGTGTTGGCGTAATCTGTTGTCCGAAATCGTCAATGTCGATATGTAGGTCGCTCAACATTTCTTCAATCCAAACATCTGTTGCTTTCCGTAATCGGAAGTAATCAACGAGCGCTATTACTTGTCCAATCAGAACACAGATTGATGCAATCATGATCGAAGATGTGAGGATATATCCTATGAATGCCCCAAGCCCACCAAGAATCAATACGGTAAGCATCCATCGATTTCGCAGAGTTTGATACGAATGGATACCTCGTGGAATGGAGACCATTCTCAACCCTCGTTCTTTTTCGCAAACTCTCTCAATTTTGCCATAGATGCATCATCATCAAGTGCTTCTAGATCCCATCCAAGCCGTTGCAAATTTGTTTCGATCATTGCATCTGCAGCAATAGTTAATCGTTCATGTGTCATTTGTAATAGAACTGCGAGGAGTAATGCCCCGCCTACTGCATATTGCCACATTGTGAAATATGCTACAGCGAGAAGAAATGCCGCTGCGATTATTGCAGCAAGAACAGTTTTTGATTTCAGTCTAACCTTCGATTCGAGCGCATCTAAAACAGCAACCGCATGTTCACGTTTGGTCGCCATGCTACATCCAGCAGGTGCAAGGTTCTCAAGATACCGCTACTCAAACAAGTCAGCAATGAATTCATCACTCATTCTTCGAAATTGCCTTCGCATTCGCTCCTCCTCTTGATTTTGAACGAGGACACTGTCGGTCATCGTAACATGTTGACGTGGCTCAGAAGCAAGTTGTGTTAACAATTCAGCAAGACTCTGTTGAATGGCAGCAGTCTGCTCGGTTTGGAAAGCAAGAAGCCTCTCCATTGCAACGAACATCCGGTCCTGACGACTGGTTCGATCCTCCAATGCAGAGGACTGAGCGTTTATTGCCTCCTCTTGACGCTTGAGAAGTTCACGTGCAGCAGGTGTGCCAATGATGTCCCTGCGATGAAGTTCAGCTTGAACATTTGAGAGCGATTCCTGTAACTGGTTTATGTTGTAGGCAGAGAGATTCAACTGCTGCCGAAGTTGAAGACGTTCACGCTGTAATCCCTTTCGTTCAGCACGATGAATGGTCGCCTCACAAACGAAGACGCTGACGATCCCTGCTAAGACCGCGATTTCAGGATGAGACAAACGCCATATTACAAAACTGGCCCATACCATCCAACCACAGAATATACTCGCTAAGATTCTCATGTATAGAATATGAGTCGGGACTGTATTAACAGCATAGGGGGATGTCCAATGGACCCCAAAGTCTGTGCAGAGGGTACCCCCTGATTCGTACTACTTAATCAGTGGGATTTTCACCTATTTCAAAGGATACGTAATGGCTTCAATAATCAAGATTTGCAAGCATTGTGACATCTACTTACACAATTGTGCCAACATTTCTTCATATTATCATCTAATTGAGTTTCAGGATTTCCAACATATGAATTACCGTACTCGTTTTCCCACAATTTTGCAGTATTCATGAATGTCTCTTCAAGTTTAGGCATTTCCTCTGGAACTGCGCCAAATCCGCCGTCGTGATCGAGAATTTTACCCATCAGTGTGATACAGTCCCTATGATATGCGACGGGGCTGAGCATATGGAGGTGCCAAATCTCATCAATATCTCTAGTCGGTGCAATAGGCTCCTCTGGATGTTTTGCAGCTAGAAGAAGGAATTTTTCATATCGTTGGATTGCTTCATCCAACATTCCATCAGTCCAATTTTCAGGAAAGTTTTCTGAACGCTTGGCTCTATCTCGAAGGTCAACAGTTACTACTTGTGCCATGTAGCGACATAAATAAATGAGAATATAATTGTTGCGAAGCAATGGCGATTGATGGAATATTGGCGGATTTGGCTTCCCAAGGATGGAGCCGTTTTTCCAATCATGATTCAGATATCGAGGATGTGATAACTCAACTTGGCTTTATCATCTTGGAAAACGATGTATTGGTACAACAGCATACTCCTGCTTTGGTAACATCTTCTGAAAGGCTACCCCCTCACACGGATCACCATTTATCCCACTACATTTTGTGGCACTGCTTAGTCCAAGATCAACGTGGTGGACATTCGATAATGATTGATGGCTTACGCGTTTTTAGTTTAATGCCTTCAGATGTTCAAGAGATTCTTCGAACTATTCATCTGAAGGAGCACTTGGTTTTCAAAGACGATGTTGGTTATCATCCTTTAATTTATGAAACTCCTTTGGGTGACAGGATATATTATTCTGTTTTGTTTGAACCAACTGCCTTCTGGTTAGTGAATGAGGATTTATCTATCAAGCAACAAGAGGCTTTTGATACCTTTAACGAAGCGGTGAGGTTCGCTAAAACAATACAACTCAAACTCAAACCTGGAGAATGTTTAGTTATTGATAACAGGCGTATGCTTCATGGCCGAACAGCCTTGGAAGACAATTCAAATCGCTTACTCAAACGATATTGGATAGGGGCGGAAAAAATTGAGAAATATGTAGAACACAGGGGCTGAACAGAGACTACCCTCTGACAAGATGACTGAGCAATGGTGGCCCATTGCCCAATTATTATGTATTTCAGCAATTCAAGAATTTTCTTTTAGCGAGAGAATCGAAGCCATGTTTGCTATCATCCAAGAAGATGCTGCAATAAGCTGTAACCAATCTCCAGCGTTTCCAGGTAATGCACCATCTGAGTAAAGAAATACACTAACAATCCAGCATGCGCTGGCAGCCGTTTGTCCAAGCCATTCGAGACTCAACATTTTTTCCTTATTTAACACGTTAAACACTCCTGGCCACAGCACGATAAATCATCTAAATACATCCCCCACCCCTTGTAGGCTGCTACAAATTCATCCGTGGGAAGATCAAATGAGGCGGCGATAGCTTGTGCTACAATCGCAAATCGTTGGCGGTATTTGAAAATAAAACAGAATATATGCCCGTCATGGCGTACCATTGGGCCAGCCAAGAATAGTCCAGGGGTAATCGTTGATTCGTCCTGATTGTTGAGTTCAGCAAATCCGTCATCTCGATGTTCAAACAAATTTGAAATAAATTTGTGGCTACCATCGAATCCATTGGCTAGAAGCGGTTGATTTTTGGATTGGAAAACTCCACCATCTTCGGTTTTCAACTCATATATTGACCCATCAAATGTGATTGATTGAACTGACTTTTCATTGAATAATTCCACATTTGTTTCAAATTCTATGCTTTTAATTCGTTCGAATGTATATGTGGAAAGAGCCAAACTGGGGTCAGAACTTTCTTCGCCCCATGGACAATTTTGATCAAAGACCCGAACTTTTTTTCCATGTTTTGAAAGATGATAAGCGGCATCGATTCCACTTTCATAACCCCCTATGATGAGGTAATCTTCACCGGCTAAGTCGCTGTACGCCTTAATTTTGGAGGTATGCAAACATAATTCACTCCCCAAAAACGCACCTTGAGAAGGGTATTGATATTCTCCAGCTGCCCAAATAACCTTTTTTGCAAACAGTGTTCCTTTTTCGGTTTCTAAATGAAATAATTCATCAGTTTTCTCAAGACTTAAAATATTGGTATTTTCGAGGATAGGAAGCTCGAAATAATCGGCAAGGCCTTGTAAATGCGCAGCATATTGCTTACCTGTTGGGTGCTCAACCCTCATATTGAAGGCTGGGGAAACTCCAATCGCTATTGAATTCAAGTCAAGCATACCAATCGAATTACTTGGGAAGGATGGAGTAATGAACCTAGTTTCTTCTGGCCATGAAGCAAAAGACGAACCAATGGTATCTCGGTCAACCAAGAGAAAATCCTCGACTCCTGCATGCATAAGTGAAATTGAAACACCCACACCCGCAGCACCAGCACCCACTACAATTACGTTATATGGCTCATGGCCATCTTCAAGCGTCCTGATTTCTTCAACTTCAACAGGGTCTAGGTCTTTCGCCATGACTGTCCCTCTATTATTAACTTCTTAAAAAAAACTATTAATTAAAAATTGATTTGTTATTATTATTCCAGATATAGTTCATTGATAGGTCGATTAATGTCAAAAATTACTAGATAAAAATCAAGTTCTATTTCCATGAAAACACTGATTTTACCCTTTCTTTGAGGAATTCAATAGTAAATCTATTCTTGAAATAATATTTGACTGATATCTTCTAAGGATATTACTCCTATACCTCGGTTTAGAATCTCTTTTGATGAATGACTTACTACGAACCAATGAATGTCATCTTCATTTGGAATTGCTAGTTTTTGTTTGAATTCTTCTTTATCAGTATATACCGTGATAGTTCTTTTACGGATTTGATAATCCCTAATTCCTGCCCTCATTATTGCATCTAATCTCATTCTTCTAAATAATGAAAGTTGTGAAACCACTGGAACTTCAATGATGTTATGTGAATTTTGAATATTTGACCGTTCAAGTGTTTCAATAGTGGTATCGACAAGTTGCTGATGCCATCTTTGAAAGGCAATAATTACTACTGTATCTCTCTGTGAAAAATCTTCTGGAATAGTTATTTTTTGCTTATTCAAATTCTTACCAACTATAGTTGGAAATATACTAGTCATAGAGATAACCTTCCTCTATCTCATGATTCACGATTCCAAATAGAGACCGTTTCCTCTCCCCATTGCTCGGTTGAAACTTGTTTTAAACCTGAATCGATAAGGCGCTTTGAATCTATGTTGGAAGCGATGGGTTGTTTGTGAGTCTGGGTACTTTGAACGAGATAAAATTCATCTACAAGTCCTTGATCGAGGAAATGACCTATAGTAGTCGGCCCTCCTTCCACCATTAAACGTTGAATATCTTTGTCACCAAGCAAATTCAATAATGCTGGTAAAGAGCGAAACTCATCACCCATTACTAATGTTTCAAAACCATCATTTAGTAGATTTGATGATTTAGGTATACGTTGGTTAGGGTCGATGACAATACGAAGAGGTTGTTTATCTGTCTCTACTCTTCTAATTGTCAAAGAGGGATTGTCTCTAATGACGGTATCCACTCCAACCAATATCCCATCGCATTCTCTTCGCAATTGATGGACTTTATCCAGACAACCTTCAGAGGTAAATCGGCCAGCATCCTCACTTCTATCATCGACTGAACCATTGGAATCCACTGCAAGTTTGACACAAACCAAAGGACGTCTGTTTTCACACCAATGAAGGAAGGGACGCATTTGTAATGCTGCTTGAGATTCTAATAGACCATAAGAGACTGCGATTCCAGCATCTTCCAATGCTTGAATTCCTGCACCTCTAACTGTAGGATTAGGGTCTTCATGAGCAATTATTACTTCTTTGATACCTGCCCACATTAGGGCTTCTGTACAAGGAGGGGTTCTACCAAAATGATTGCATGGCTCTAGAGTCACATATGCGACTGCTCCATTCGGTGAATGACCATTGTTCTCTGCATCATGAATTGCCATTTGTTCAGCATGTAATCCACCCAAATGGTCATGCCAGCCTTCTGCTATTACTTGTCCATCCTTTACAAGTACACAACCTACCAAAGGGTTTGGAGAAACTTTACCTCTTCCTCGCTCAGCGACTTCTAAGGCTTTATTCATGAAATCAGCTTGTGATTTTGACCATTCCATGCAGACCCTCCAGTTTAGGCCAAACGCCATCTATTGATGAGTTCTTGGTTTAATCCCTAAATTGGGGAAGAGTTCATGCGGGTGAGTAATTGTCGCCAAACATGGCCTCTACCGATAGCAAGGCATCAGAAGATTCAAAATTACCTTTGGAGATTGATTTTCAGCCAGATGTAAGTAGTAAAAAAAGTAAGGGATTCCATCGACCAATGCCTGCTGAGGTATTCACTAAATCCAAAATTGAAGGAGAAAAACCTTCTAAAATATATCTCTTAGTGAACCCGTATTCAGGTAAGAAAAAGGGAATTAAAATAGCCGAAGAAGCAAAGGAACTTTTTGAAAATTCGGGAATTAATGTAGAGATGTATACTTCAAAGCATTCTAACCATTTAGTTGAAATCGCTAATTCATTAGAAGTTCAATCCAATGAAGCAATTGTTGTTGTAGGTGGAGACGGTAGTCTTTCTGAAACTATAACAGGTTGGATGTTAAAATCTAAAGATAATTCTAATATTCGATTCGGCCTTATTCCTGCAGGAACTGGAAACTCACAAGCAAATGATTTACAGATTATGAGTACTGAAGATGCTGTTTCACGAATCATCGAAGGCAATAGTCAGTATATTGACTTAGCAAGAGTAGAGTTGACTGAAGGCTTACCAGGAAATACCAAGGGCAAGATTACTAGATTTAGCCATAACTTAGTGACTTGGGGACTTGGGGTTGATTCAACCATTAAGGCAGAGAAAATGCGCTGGATGGGAAGTATTCGATATGATGTTGGTATTTTAATGGCCATTATGGCTAATAATCGAAGACATGCAAGCCTATATCTCGATGGCCATAAAATGGAAGACGACTATACATTATTTCTAGTTCAAAATAGTCAGACTGGTGGATCTCTGTTACCATTAGCCCCTGGAGCGTCTTTAGATGATGGCTTAATGGATATTGGCATATTGAAAAAGATGACAAGGAGGGATATTTTGAAGGCTTTTGGACTTCTCAAGAAAGAAGGCCGTCATGTATTTCATCCCAGGGTTGTTTACCATCGATTCAAACAATTAAAAATTGAAACCCCTGAACCAACTGCAATAAACATTGATGGAGAAAATATAGGTTCAACTCCACTAAATATGGAAGTTCTTGCATCGGAAGTCAAGATTTTTCACTGATTACATAGAGAAGTCGGAGAAATCATCATCTCCACTAAAACTACTTTTCTTCGGTTCTTCTTCCGGTTCAGGTTCTGCCTTCTTAACGCTCTTACGTTTTCTAACAGTTTTCTTTTTCTTAACAGGAGGAGATGATTTAGTTGCCTTAGGGGCAGTACTAGAGAAGTGCTCTCTCTTCTGTTGCTCAGGTTGACTGCTCACCACGTTGCTAGAGAATTGTTCCCTTCTAGATTCTTTCGGCGGAGGAGTCCAAGCAGGTTTAGGTTCCTCTTGGTAAGAATAATCCGTATCATCAGAATCGGTTGTTGCTGCCGCTCTATCCATTTCAATTGATTCATTAGTGGCGACCACCGAAGAGGAATCGCCACCAAATTCAGAGGTTGAACCTTGAGAAGGCCCTGATGAAAGCACGCTGTCTAAATCAAAACCTGAAATCTCACTTTCTGGTTTTTTAGATTTTTTTGGTGGTTTCGATTTATTCTCTTCCCTTGATTCCATTTCAATTTGCTTTTTCCTTTCTTTAGGAGAAATCATGCCCATCGCTTTAGACCTACGTAAATCGGATGCGACCTTCTTTATCTTATCCATTCCTTCCTTTCCAAGTAAAGTCTTCATCGTTGTTTTAGCACCTTGTAATACAAATAATTGTGATAGAATAAAGAGACCAAAACCGCCCCCAACTCCAACGATTAGGAAGAAGAGAATGTATCCTGCACGACCAAAGAATGGAACATCGCCATAAGCCCATTCATCTTTAGAATCGCCATCATCGCTAACAACTGCACCATCAAGTATTATTTTATCGACAAGAACGTAGACACTTTGTCTATGATTATCCCCTACCACAAGATTACAGTCTGAATCAACGCTATGGCTGAAAGATGCATTGCCGGACTTGTAATATCCTGTTGCAGAGACATTGTTGATTGGATTTACGAGGTAGCCTTCAATTGTTACTGGCTGGTGCCACTTATCTAGAGAGCGCATACCATCGTTGATATTCTCGGTAGTTGGAATCAAACCTAATACATACCAGTAATCTTCGCTATCTCCATCGATTTCATCCAAGTCAATTGTTCCCGCTCTGGTTTGAGGGTTCAATGGCCTAAACCAATCTTCTAGGTCAACTCGAGCACCATCACCTTCGACTATTTTACTAGCTTCATTGAAAGGCATTGATTGAATTGCCACCGAAGTAGTTACAGCTAATTCGAGGTCTTTAGCACCATTTATTGGGTCGTGAGATTCATAAAAATTACTGGCTGCAAGAAAACCGGTAAATGAAACTGGAGAAGAGGAATTAGTAGTAAGATAATTTGATGAACCAACCTCGCAACCTACTGGTGAAATATCTTCATAATCAATTGATGAAGAGCCAAGGTCAGAACTAATTGAGGTGCCACTTTGAGAGAAATCAACCTCTACTCCATCAGAACCCCAAGATGCGGTTTGAGGACCTAGACATCCGGCTAAGGTCATCAGTGCAAGGAGATAAACCGCTAACACTGCTCTTCGCATAGTAAAGCAAGAGAGGCTTTAGTTTGATAACCCTTCTATCAAATTGACTTATCAGATCAATAAAAAAATCCTTTTGGCGCAGAGAGAGGGATTCGAACCCCCGTGTCTGAAAGACAGTGGATTTCAAGTCCACCGCACTACCGAGCTATGCGATCTCTGCACTATGCCATCCCAGAGGTTCTTATATGATTGATTTTCCCCTAGAAAGGATTCTAATTATCTTCTTCATTCGGCTTACTGCGTACGTTAATTGCAATTGCAGCAGCTCCTAATGAGATTAACGCCACAGCGAAAGTTAAGCCGGGTGTTTCTTCACTGGTATCGATTAAACCTTCAAGTTCGGCTAAGGTTTCGATGTCTTCAATAAAGTCTGAAGGATTCCAATTATCTCCTGTCCATGCGACTCTTGGTTTGCGCTCGCTGTCCAAAATAAAGGTAGTAGTGGAATGCCCAACTGTATATTCTTCCTCGACTTCAACTGCCACACATGACAACATTGTATCCTCAGGCCATTCATATCCCTGATCGCACATACAATGTTTCCCTGAACCAGAGCCCATCTCCCAACCATGGCCATCACAAACTTGGTTACTTTGTTGGTCTATCATGCTTTGAACTGCACCTGGAATTGGAATATCTGAGTCAGCAGTAGTATTTCTTGCCCACGCAATATATTGTGGTTCTTCGACTGAGTCAACACCAAGTTGGGAATATTCCCAAGAAATACTAGAATCATTCCATGTATGCAATTCCCAATACCAAGACCAGTTGTCCAATGCAGGATCTTCATCGTTAAAGGAGGAGAAAAAGTGACCGAATTGTGGGTGATTGGAAGATGAATAGTTTATCCCTGCTCCATCAAATGCTCCAATTGTCAAGTGCCAAGCAGTAATACTATCCTCATCCAAAACATGAGTTTCAGAAGTGTTATCTGGATAAACTATCGACATACTAAAACTATCATTATCCGGAGTGGCAAGTAAATTCTCATCAGCATTTGATGCCATGTAAGCAATATTTTGGGTTCCAAATTCGTCTATATCGATAAAGTCGACTCCAACATTGGATTCTTGCCAAGATGTTGATGTTTCATTGTATACCATAAATTTCCAGTACCATGACCAATCAGAAGGAGATTCAGTACCATTAATTCCCGATATCATATTACCATACACGGAATGAGTAGAATAGTTTAGAGAAATATTGTTAGCATCTGAAAGAGCATTTGTCAAAGACCATGCGGTTGGTAAAACCATCAGCTCTGATGAGTTGCCCTCGCCATCGACAAAAGTTACCGTTGAGTCGTTAGACTGATGACCATTCTCCTCTGCAATATGCGCTTCAATGACATTCTTTTGAACTACGAGTCCAAAACTATTCCAGACTTCTTCCATCACTTCTAAATCTCCAGTCAAGTGTGACCAGTTCGCATCGTGTAGTTCTGCAAAGGCTTTGAGTTGCTCTGGAGTATCGTGTTCTGGGTCTACAGAAATAGACATGAATTCCACCTCATCACTATATTCTGATGAAAGGCCATCTTGAACTGA
>MDSW01133254.1_pt1 | contig 11881 bp, 12 predicted proteins | sample 811171 | NCBI WGS metagenome assembly MDSW01 (sample SAMN05326641, study PRJNA326480) | marine metagenome | isolation source: seawater | place: Atlantic Ocean: North West | collected 2012
AAAAGGTCTTTGATAAATTTTTCCATCTTCAGTTCTACTAAAAGGAACACCATATTTTTCTAATTCAATAACTGCTTTCGGCGCTTCTTTACAAAGATATTCGATGCTATCTTGATCTCCTAACCAATCTGCTCCTTTAACTGTATCATACATATGCCAACGCCAATCATCCTCACCCATATTACCAAGTGCAGCTGAAATTCCTCCTTGAGCAGCTGAAGTATGGCTTCTAGTAGGAAAAACTTTTGATATACAAGCAGTTTTTAATCCAGCTTCACTTAAGCCCACTGCAGCTCTTAACCCTGAGCCTCCAGCTCCTAAAACTACTACATCATACTCGTGATCTATTATTTCGTAAGAACTCATAAGATAGATATTAATATAATCGTAATTAATGGAATTGCCACAGCAGAGATGTGTAAAAGTCTGTTTGCGACATTTTTGATTTTGTCATTCATGATATAATCCTCAAAAACCTCGCTAATACTCAATGCTGAGAAAAAGTAAGCAACAACAATAAAAATACTGAATAAAAACTTAGATAACGAGTTTGTAAAAAAATTTACGACATTTAAATATTCTTGATCGTAAATTGATATTAAATTTAAAATAAACCATAACATCAAAGGTACCAATATAACTCCGCTAATTTTTAAAAAAATCCATTTTTTAGTTGCTTTAATCATTTTAAATAAAATTTTTTCCTACCAAATAAAAAACCACTGTTAAAATTATTGATCCAAATATAACTAATAAACCTGATATTTTAGTGGTTTTAAGTTCAAATCCATAACCTAGATCCATAATCAAGTGTCTTATTTCACTTAAAGCTTGGAAAGAGAAAGACCATGTAATTACTAAAATAATAAATTTACCTATTAATGAACTTAAGAAAGAATTTATCATTATGTATTGACTTTCCCCAAGAAGAAGAAGTGAAGCCCAAAAACAAATTAATGTTATTGAAATTATATTAATTATACTTGTTATTCTATGAGAGATGGATACTAAAGATGAAATATGCCATCTATAAATTTGAATATGAGGAGATAACGGTTCCTTATTTTCCATAGAAATTATTTTTAATCAAAGTTTCAGCTATTTCTACAGCATTCAAAGCCGCGCCTCTTAAAAGATTATCTGAAACAATCCATAAATTTAATCCATTTTTAATTGTTTTATCCTCTCTTATTCTAGATATAAATGTTTCATCTTTTCCCTCTGCATCTATGGGAGTGTAATATCCACCATCAATTCTCTCATCAATTACTTTACATCCTTCAAAATTATTCAAAGCTTCTTTTACTTTCTCAAGAGAAAAAGGTTTTTCAAATTGCACATTAACTGACTCTGAGTGTGAAATAGATATAGGTAATCTTACACATGTTGCTGTTAAATTAATTTTATCATCCAAAATTTTTTTAGTTTCATTATTCATTTTTAATTCTTCTTTTGTATAACCATCCTCAGAAAATACATCAATATGTGGAATAGCATTAAAAGCTATTTGCTTTGTAAAATTTTTAGATTTAACTTTATTACCTTCTAAAACCAATTTAGTTTGTTCAATTAATTCGTCCATAGGAGCTTTGCCTCCACCAGAAACAGATTGATAAGTAGAAACTACTACTCTTTTAATAGTAAATAAATCATGTAAGGGTTTTAAAGCTATAACCAATTGTGCTGTTGAACAATTAGGATTGGCAATAATATTTTTTTTAATGTTATTTAAATCATCAGAATTTACTTGTGGAACAATCAAAGGAACATCTGGATCCATCCTAAAAAAACTAGAATTATCAATAACTAATGAATTTTTTGCAGCAATATTCGCAAATCTTTCAGAAATTTTTCCACCTGCCGCAAAAAAAGTTATTTTTACTTTTGAAAAATCAAAATTTTCTAAGTCAAAAACCTCATAATCTTTGGTTCCAAATTTTATTTTTTTTCCAGCGCTTCTAGTTGATGCCACTAAAAATAAATTATCGATAGATAATTCTCTCTTTTCAAGAACCTCTAAAATTTTTCTACCAACATTTCCTGTTGCTCCTACTATTGCAATATTCATGATTTAAGTTTTATACTAGATGAAAGGTAAATCGCAAACGTTTCCGGTACAAATATTATTATTTATCTCTGCTTTTACTATCTGTGATACTTCACAATATGGCTTTTTTATCATTGCTATTCCAATTACTTTTCCAAAATGTGGAGAATAACAGGCAGACCTTAATTCACCAATAATATTGCTGCTTTCATCTTTTAAGTCTATGGATTTAGATAAACTAATTTCCTTAATGTCAAATTTTACTCCAACTAATTTTTTTTTAATACCTTCAGCTTTAATTTTTTTAAGTTTTTCCTTACCCAAAAAATTTATATCTGCGTCTAAATTAATAAATTTATCAAACCCACACTCAAAAGGATTGTCTCCATTATCCATGTCATTTCCATATGATAATAAACCACTTTCTATTCTTTCTATTAAATTTGGACAACCTGGTCTAATATAAAATTCTTTTCCTATTTCAAATAAACGATCATATAATTTTAAACCTGACTCAATATTCTCAACATATATTTCATAACCTCCTTGTTTCGACCAACCTGATTTAGCAATTAAATGTTTTGCTCCTTCAAAATCAAAATAATCAAAATCAAAAAACTTTAGTTCTGTAATTTTTTTACCAAATACTTTTTCCATTAGGCCAAATGATTTTGGTCCTTGGACAGCCATTATATCAACATTTGGCTCTAATATCTTAACTTCAAATTTATTTCCAATTGCTAATCCTTTAGCAAATAAAATTACATCTGAGTCAGCAATAGAAATCCACCATTTATTTTCATTGATCCTTAAAACTATTGGATCATTAATTATGCCAGCTTCATCATCTAAAATTGGACAATAATAACACCTTCCATCTTTTGATTTAGATAAATCTCTACAAGTCATTAGCTGAACTAATTTTGAAGAATCTTTTCCAGAAATTTCAACTTGTCTTTCTCCTGCTACATCCCATATCTGAACATTTTTTTTTAAATGATGATATGATTCTTCTAAAGACCCAAATGCTGCTGGTAACAACATATGGTTATAAACTGTATAGGCTGTAACACCTTGTTTTTCTATTCTAGAAGTGTACGGTGTAGCTCTAAGCCTTCTTGATTTAGCAATTGAAAAATTTTTCATTTTTTTAAAAATTCTAAAACCTTTTCTCTCATTTCAAATGCTTTTTCAATCATAATCATATGTCCACATCCATCAATAATATGAGTGGTCGAATTTTTTAGTAAGTTTGAAAATTTTTTTCCAAATTCTAAGTTAACCATTTTGTCTAGCTCACCTAAAACTAACATGACTGGACAACTTATCGCTTTAGCAGCCTCATAACCATTGGAGTAATTATTACATGCAACAAGATCTACTGCTAAAATTTCACTTATATCTCTTGAAGATTGAATAATTCTTTCTATAGGATTTCCTCCAATGAATTTTTTAGAACCTTCATAACCCCACTTCATCATTAATTTAACCGCTTCAGAATCTCCATTACATGCTAAATCTATTAAATTTTTATTTACAGGCATTTGATATGATCCTCCAATTAAAACTATTTTCTTTAATCTTTTTTTATATTTAAAAGAATATTCTAGAGCTTCTAAACAGCCTTGAGAATGGCCTATTATTATTAGATCTTTTAAATTTAATTTTTCAAATACTTTTTCTAACCATTCTGTAATTTTTTCAATACTATCTAGGCAAGGCCCTTCAGAATTTCCGTGACCAGGTAAATCAACAGAAAGAACATTAAAATTTTTACTTGAAAAAAATTGTTCTGTTAAAGACCAAACTATATGGGAAAGACCACTTCCATGAAGAAATACTATTGTATCTTTGGAACTATCAATACCTTGTCCAGCATCAGATGCGTGAACACTTTTGTTTTCTATATCAATTATCAATTAATTACCTAAAATTTTTTTCTTAATTCAAATTTTTGAATTTTACCTGTTGAAGTTTTTGGCAATTCACAGAAAACTACTTGTTTTGGAACTTTAAAACCTGCTAATGTCTCCTTACAAAAATCAATTAATTCTTTTTCAGTTGTAGGCTTATCCTTAACCATCTCAATAAATGCACAAGGTACCTCTCCCCATTTTTCATCAGGTTTAGCAACTACTGCAGCAATTGATACTGAAGGATGTTTGGATAAAGTATTTTCTATCTCGATTGAAGAAATATTTTCCCCTCCCGAAATAATTATATCTTTGGATCTATCCTGTATTTTTATATATCCATCTGGATATATTACCGCTAAGTCTCCAGAATGAAACCATCCACCAGCCATAGCTTTCTCTGTTGCATCTTTGTCCTTAAAATACCCTTTCATAACTACATTTCCTCTAAGCATAATCTCGCCAATAGTTTTTCCATTCTTAGGTACTTCTTTCATAGTTTCAGGATCCATAATAGTTGCACCCTCTAGATTTGGATACCTAACCCCTTGTCTTGCTTTAATTTCATTCTGCTTATCTTCATCAAAATCATTCCAATCATCATTCCAAGCACATTGGGTAACATGGCCATAGGTTTCTGTTAAACCATAAACATGCATTACCTCAAAACCAAGCTCTTTCATCTTTTTAAAAATTATACTTGGTGGAGGCGCTCCTGCAGTAAGCACATAAACTTTATGTTTTAATTTTTTTCGGTCACTTTCTGCAGAACCTGTTATCATATTTAATACAATAGGCGCGCCTCCAAAATGAGTAACTTTGTATTTATCTATTAATTCAAAGATTTTTTTAATATCTATGTTCCTTAAACAAATAGTTCTTCCATTCAACATTGGAACCGTCCAAGGATAACACCAGCCATTACAGTGAAACATTGGAACAACTGTTAAAAAATTTAATCTATTAGGCATATTCCACGCAACTGCACTACCAGTTGACATTAAATATGACCCCCTATGATGATAAACAACACCCTTGGGATTTCCAGTTGTTCCTGATGTATAGCTTAGTGATATTGCTTGCCATTCATCTTCTGGCATTTTCCAAATAAAACTATTATCACCCGTGTTAAGGAAACTTTCATATTCTAGATCACCAATTTTTTCTAATTTTGACTGATCTGCGAATTTATCATGAATATCAATTACTATAATTTTTTTGTCTAACTTGCTTAATGCTTTTTTTACTTCTATATGAAGTTGTCTATCTACAACTAATACTTTTGCATCACTATGCTTTAAAATATATGAGATAGTATTAGCGTCTAATCTTATATTAATTGTGTTCAAAACAGCACCTGTCATAGGAACAGAGTAATGAGCCTCAAAAATTTCTGGGGTATTAAAAGCTAAAAACGAAACAGTGTCACCTTTGCCAATACCAATTTTTTCTAATGCACTAGCAAATTTAGTGGTTCTTTTATAAACTTCACTCCAAGTATATTTTCGATCTTCATAAACTATCGCTTCATAATTTGGATAAACTTCTTTTGCCCTCTCTAAAAAAGATAAAGGTGTTAATGGAATATAATTTGCCCTATTTTTATCTAAATTAATCTCGTAAGGATTCATATTAATTAAATTTAAAATTCATTATACTTGAACTTCCAGAAATAGCTGATTTATAATGTTGTTCTGCTCTCGGTAAAACTTTATCGAAATAAAATTTTGCGGTGTTTATTTTATCATCATAAAAGTTTGAGTTCTCATTGTAGTTTTTAAAACTTACATCTAAAACTTTAATCCAAGCATATGCAACTGCTACGAATCCAAGTGTCTTTAAATAATCATTTGCTGCTGCACTAACATCATCTTTATCTGTTTTTATTTTTTCATTTATCCATTCACTGAACTTAGTTAAAATGTTAAAATAATTAGAAAAATCCTTAGTAAATGGCTTAATTTTTTCATTATCTAAATTTGTTTCAGATTTTATTAAATCTAAAAATTTATTAATTATATTTCCATTTTTATTTGATAATTTTCTAAAAACTAAATCAGCTGCTTGTACTGAGTTTGTCCCCTCATAAATTGGAGTTATTCTATTATCTCTGAATAATTGTTCTATTCCCTGATCTTTTGTATAACCATATCCCCCATGAATTTGCATTGCATCATTGGTGATTTCCATGCCTAAGTCCGTAAATAATGATTTTACTACTGGGGTCATTAAAGAAACAAAATCTGATGCTTCCAGACGAATTTTTTCATCTGGATGATATAAACTAACTTCAGTTTGTTGAGATAACCAAAAACATAATGCTCTCTCACCTTCTATTATCGATTTCATATTCAATAATGATCTTCTAATATCAGCATGTTCAATTATGAAGTCTGCACCATTAGATGATTTAGTGTTGTTAGTTTTGCCTTGTTTTCTCTCTTTAGCATAAGCAAGCGAATTTTGATAAGCAATTTCTGAAATTCCTAAACCTTGGATGCCAACAACTATTCTTTCAAGATTCATCATTGTAAACATTGCATTTAAACCTTTATCTTTTTTACCAATCATGTATCCAGTCGCTTCATCAAAATTTAATACACAAGTTGCAGAACCTTTTATCCCCATCTTGCTCTCAATAGATCCTGTTGAGATTCCATTTCTTGGACCGACAGTTCCATCTTCATTTAATTTAAATTTAGGAACTAAAAATAAACTTATACCTTTAGTCCCTGATGGAGAATCTGTTGCTCTAGCAATTACTAAATGAATAATATTTTCTGTAAGATCTTGATCTCCAGATGTAATAAATATTTTTTGACCACTAATTTTATATGTTCCATCACTTTGTTTTTCAGCTTTTGTTTTTAAAAGTCCTAAATCTGTTCCACAAATAGGTTCTGTTAAACACATCGTGCCACTCCATTTGCCTTCAACTATTTTTGGTAAATACATATTCTTAATTTCATCTGAGGCATGGTGATTAATACAATTATAGGCACCAATACTAAGTTCACTATAAAGTTTAAATGACAAACTCGCAGAAGAAAGCATTTCATCAAAAAAAGCACTAACTGTCTTTGGCATCCCTTGACCGCCATATTTAGGATCACAAGATAATGAGGTCCAACCATCCTCAATATATTTCTGATAAGCTTCTTTATATCCTGGAGGAGTTCTAACTACTCCATTTTCTAAAACCGCAGGATTCTCATCCCCAACTTTTGCAAGCGGTAAAATTAAATTTTGATTTATTTTTGCTGCTTCTTCTAAAATATCTTTAACAAGATCTGGACTGACTTCTTTATATTTATCTAATTCATTATAATTTTTATTATCCCTTAATTTTTCATAAAGAAACATCATATCTTCTATAGGAGCAATATAGCTTGGCATAAAAATAGTTTAGGATAATTAGAAGATTATTGCAATTTTGAAATTATAGCATCGCCCATTTGAGAAGTTGAAACTTCTTTCATTCCTTCTGATAGAATATCTTTTGTTCTATAACCATCATTTAGTACATCTTGTACAGCTTTTTCTAAATCTTCCGCCTCTTTATCCAGATCCAAGGAATATCTTAAAGCCATAGCAAAACTTAATATAGTAGCTATAGGATTTGAGATTCCTTTACCAGCTATATCTGGAGCTGAACCATGAATAGGTTCATACATGGCTCTCATTTCACCGTCTTTATTTTTTGCACCTAAAGATGCGGAAGGTAATAAACCTAAAGACCCTGTAAGCATTGATGCTTGATCAGATAGCATATCTCCAAATAAATTATCTGTTACAATTACATCGAATTGTTTAGGATTTCTTAATAACTGCATTGCACAATTGTCAGCAAGCATATGGCTTAATTCTACATCTTTATATTCTTTATCATGTAAAGCTTGAACTTCTTCTTTCCATAACTGTCCAGCTTCCATTACATTTGATTTTTCACAAGATGTAACTTTATTTGATCTTTTTTTTGCTAAATCAAATGCAATTTTTGCTACTCTAATTATTTCACTACTAGTATAAGTATGAGTATTAATTCCTTTTCTTTCACCATTTTCAATAGGTTTTATACCTCTTGGTTCACCAAAATATATTCCACCAGTTAATTCTCTAACAATCATAATATCTAAATCTGAAACAATTTCTGGTTTTAACGTTGATGCATCAACTAGTTGTTTAAAACATATTGCTGGTCTTAAGTTTGCAAATAATTTTAATTCTTTTCTAAGCTTTAATAATGCTCTTTCAGGTTTTTTTGAAAATTCTACATTATCCCATTTTGGTCCGCCGACTGCACCAAGTATAACTAAAGTACTTTCTAGCGCTTTATAAAACACTTCATCTGTTATAGGTATCCCATATTTATCATAAGAACAGCCTCCAGCTAAATCTTCATCAATTTCAAAATCTAAAGATTTCTTATCATTAAACCAATTAATTATTTTTTTTACTTCCCCAATAACTTCTGGACCAATCCCATCTCCAGGTAATAATAATATTTTTCTTTTTTTTACTTTAATCATTAAAAATCCAAGGCTTTTTATTTTTTAAATTTTTTTCAAAACTTTCGATTTTATCTGATTTTTTTAATGATAATGCAATATCATCTAATCCTTCTAATAGGCATTTTCTTTTAAATGAGTCTATTTTAAATTTAATCTCATTATTTCCATAAATAATCTTTTCTACCTTAAGATCTACTGAAATTTTCTCTTTTCTGTTGGCATATTCTGATAACTCTTTGATCTTTTCTTGATCGAGTATAATAGGCAAGATGCCATTTTTAAAACAATTACTATAAAAAATATCTGCAAAACTTGGACTAATTACACAAGTAATACCAAAATCTAACAATGCCCATGGAGCATGTTCTCTTGAGGAACCACATCCAAAATTCTTTCCGGTTATCAAAATTTTAGAATTATTAAATGGATTTTGATTTAAAATAAAATCACTTAATTCTTTACCTTTATCATCATATCTCATTTCAAAAAATAAGTTTTTGCCTAACCCCGTTCTTTTTATAGTTTTTAAAAATTGTTTAGGAATAATCATATCTGTATCTACATTTACTATTGGTAGATATGCTGGAACACTTTTTAATATATTAAATTTTTGCATATTAATTTTGATACTTTCTAACATCATCAAGGTTTCCAGATATAGCTGCAGCTGCAGCCATACCAGGACTTACCAAGTGTGTTCTTCCACCTCTGCCTTGTCTTCCTTCAAAATTTCTGTTTGATGTTGAAGCGCATCTCTCCTCAGGTTTCAATTTATCAGCATTCATGGCCAAGCACATTGAACAGCCTGGCTCTCTCCATTCAAAACCTGAATTAATAAAAATTTTATCTAATCCTTCTTGTTCTGCTTGTTGTTTTACTAATCCTGATCCAGGAACAACCATAGCATGAACATGAGAAGCTATTTTCTTATCTTTTAAAATTTTTGCAGCCTCCCTTAAGTCCTCTATCCTTCCATTTGTACAACTTCCTATAAAAACTTTATCTATTTTGATATCTTTAGCGGGCGTATTTGGCTTTAAACCCATATAATTTAATGCTCTTTCTAAAGAATTTTTTTTATCTTGGTCTTTTTCATTTTGAGGATTTGGAACTTTTTCATCAATTGTAATTACATCTTGTGGGGATGTTCCCCAAGTTATCATAGGTAAAATTTCATCGGCTTTTAAATTTATCTCCTTATCAAATTTAGCCTCATTGTCTGTTTTTAAACTTTTCCAATATTCTATAGCCTCATCCCAATTTTTTCCTTTTGGTGACATTGGCTTGCTCTCTAAATATTTAAAAATTTTTTCATCTGGTGCAATCAATCCTGCTCTAGCACCACCTTCGATAGTCATATTACAAATTGTCATTCTTTGCTCTACGCTTAATGATCTAATTAAATCACCCGCGTACTCTATTACAAATCCTGTTCCCCCAGCGGTGCCTATTTTTCCAATTATTTGAAGAATTACATCTTTTGATGTAACTCCTAGTGGAAGTTTGCCTTCTACATTTATTCTAAAATTTTTTGCTTTTTTTTGAACTAATGTTTGAGTTGCTAAAACATGCTCAACTTCTGAAGTTCCAATTCCAAATGCTAAAGCACCAAATGCACCATGCGTTGCCGTATGACTATCACCACAAACAATTACTGTGCCTGGTTGAGTAAAACCTTGCTCTGGTCCAATAATATGAACTATGCCTTGTCTTTTGTCGTCCATTCCGAATAACTGAACATGAAATTCTTTACAATTGGATTCTAAAGTATCAACTTGAATTTTAGATTCTTTATCTGAAATACCCTTGGACCTATCAGTTGTCGGGACATTATGATCTGCTACTGCTAGAGTTAATTTTGGATGTCTAACTTTACGATTGGAGTTCCTAAGTCCTTCAAAAGCTTGTGGGCTAGTTACTTCGTGAATCAAATGTCTATCAACAAATAACAAGGCTGTACCATCATCTTGTTGATCCACTAAGTGATCATTCCAAATTTTATCGTAAAGAGTATTGGGCATTGAAAAAAAAATTATTTTTTTTCTGGTGTACTTTCAAGTTTTTTTTTTGTTTTAATTTCAGATTTATCAGCTTCTTTATTCTTTTCTTCTTTCGTAACTTTAGCCATAGGTATACTATCTACCTTGAGAGTCTCTTCTTTAGAAGATTCCACAGGAGGGGCTACATTTTCCTCTGTCACAATTTCTGGTTTTGTATCAATTTCTATTCCTATTTTTTTTCTTATTTTTTCAACAATTCTTGCTGATTTACCAGTTCTATCTCTTAAATAATAAAGTTTAGCTCTTCTTACTTGTCCAGATCTAATTACTTTAATAGAATCTATTACAGGACCATATAATGGGAAAGTTCTTTCAACACCTTCTCCAAAAGAAATTTTTCTTACAGTAAAAGATGAGTTTATATCTCTACTTTTTTTTGCAATACAAACTCCTTCAAAGTATTGAATTCTTTCTTTTTTACCTTCTGTAATTCTAACACCAACTTTAACAACATCTCCAGGGAAAAAATCAGGAATTTTTTTCTCTGAAAGAATTTTTTTAATATTATTTTTATTTATTTCTTCTATTGTTTTCATTTTAATATTTAACAAATTAATCTTTCTTATATTTTTGCCATAAATCTGGTCTACGGACGCGTGTTATAGCCTCAGATTGTGATAAACGCCAGTCTTTAATTTTATTATGATCTCCTGATAATAGAACCTCAGGAACCTGTTTTTTTTCCCAAATTTGGGGTTTTGTGAACTGTGGATACTCTAGAAGTCCATTTTGAAAACTTTCATCATTTAATGAATTTTGATTTCCTAGAACACCTGGTAACAATCTTAGAATACTATCTAAAAATACAAAAGCTGCCGTTTCCCCTCCAGAAAGAACATAATCGCCAATGCTAATTTCCTCTATATTTCTGGTATTTAAAATTCTCTCATCAACACCTTCAAAATGACCACAAATTAAAGATATTGATTTCTCTTTTGAAATTTCGTTAGCAAATTTTTGATCAAACTTTTTTCCTTTAGGAGATAAATAAAAAATTCTTTCTCCTTCAATTTTATTTTGATCCAAAGAATTAGCTAATACATCTGCTTTCATTATCATTCCAGATCCTCCACCATATGGAGTGTCATCAACAGTTTTGTGTTTATCAGTTGCTGTGTCTCTAATGTTAACAATACTCAAATTCCACAATTTATTGGACAAAGCTTTTCCATAAAGGCCTTCACCTAAAGGTCCAGGAAAAACCTTAGGATAGAGGGTAAATATTTGAGCTTGAAACATAAACAAAATTTAAATTATTTTTTTTCTTCCTTTTTAGCTTCAGCCTTTGGAGCTTCTTCCTTTTTAGCTTCAGCCTTTGGAGCTTCTTCCTTTTTAGCTTCAGCCTTTGGA
>MDSW01011974.1_pt1 | contig 11879 bp, 5 predicted proteins | sample 811171 | NCBI WGS metagenome assembly MDSW01 (sample SAMN05326641, study PRJNA326480) | marine metagenome | isolation source: seawater | place: Atlantic Ocean: North West | collected 2012
CTTGGTGAGGGAAAAGGTGTAGTAAAACTTCGACTTGAAAAAATCATGAGGACGAACGTTTTCACTACAGAAGCAAGTACCCCGTTAGCAGAAGCACTCACACAAATTTCTAAGCAAGGCCCTGACGCTATTGTAATCATGGACGGCCCGAACTTTGCGGGCTATTTCTCTCCAGATGATTACAGGAGTGCTTCAAGACGTATTGAAGCACATCAATCCATGGCATCTCGCTTGAAACAATCGAAGTCAGCACTTACTGAAGCTGCTTCAGAAGTTGAAGAAACCGACCCAGATCAAGAAAAAATGGATTTGATTAATCTTCTCCTTGGAGACAACGAGGAAGAAGAAGAAGAAGAAATCAGTTCAGGTTTCTAACCGGTGTCGAGATGTTTAGGCCAGTCTTGGCTGGTAAAGCCATCCATTTGGTTGTTGAATCACGCTGTGGAGGAACAACCATGGCATTGCAGATTGCAAGACATGTCATTGAGGAAGGCGGTCGTGTGATTTGGGCTTGCAATGATTTCCCAGACAACCAACGTTTTGCAGATGTGTTTAAGGGGCTCAATCCAGTTCAATCTTCACGTTTTCATGCCCTAAATCTCGGAGGGCCAGTTGAACAAGTCTATTCTAGAATCAAAGATACAATGCATGCCCTTCCAAATGTCCGTTTAGTTGTAGTCGATGAATGGTGTCCTAAAACAGGAGTGCCACCAAAAATCAACGTCAAGAAAACTCAGGAAATTATCGATAACCGGAAAGAAATTTCCACATTACTTATCTCAAAAGGTGGCGTCGATATGGAAAACTCAGGAATCAAGGAAAGAGGAAAACTCACAGATACCGAAACATGGTATCTAAAGAAAAGAGAAGGGGGTTTGAGGTCGCTTTCGCTCCCTGATAGTGAGTTAGAACTCAAAATAGAAGATGCCGGTTTCGTCGAAAATTAATCTTCAAAATCTTCGCCCAGCAAATCTGCCATTTCTTGTAAGGCATCTTCATCTGGCTCATCGAATTGATCGGGGTTTTTTGCCCCGCCGTCCATTACATCACTTCCTGCAATTTTTGGTGCTGCTTGTTCTTTTGCGACTTCGATATTTCTTTTACCACGTTGATAAATGAACCACCCCATCCCAATGAGGGTCAGAAATAACAGCCCATAAACGACATTTTCTGTGGTTGACATGGGTTGGGGAGAAAATCAAAGGTCATGACTATTTTGGTTTAAATCTAACTTTGAAAGGTGTCTGCGGGCATTGAGTGGGGGCATCATCCATTTTGCTTCCGGGTCATATTCTAGTTTGCTTTCGTAATCTTTTTTGATGATTGTTCTACAAGATGGGCACCTTGATCCTTGATTTTTTCCCATCGACTTCATTCGCTTTCCACATGAACATAATGGTCTTTCTTGATGATAAGAATGGGTTTTTCTCAATCCTTCTAGGTGAATGCTTCCATCAGAGGCTCTCAGCCCCACATATTCAACACAATCTCCACTTACCAGAGATTGGGCAAGAAGTTTTACATCTCCGGTTTCTCCAAAAGCAATGACTGTATCATGTTCTAACTGTACGATGACGTGACCTCCTTTTTTGACAAGAATTTCCTCAACCTTACCCTTGTGAATCATAGCAAGATGATCTCCAGATGCTTGATTCGTCTTAAATATCCGCCAACCTTCTATTTCTGCGGTTCCAGGGGCAGAGATTAGTTTCTTTGTAGCGCTTTCAGCGATATCAACAGTAAACGCACGAAGCCCAAACATCACAGGACAAGGGCCTCTTGGAGCAAGTAAACCTTGTTTCAATCTTGGGTCCCTACAGAGAAAGGTACCATCGATATGATCTACTTCAATCAATGCCTTTTCATCGACTGCTCGCATATTTTTTCTCCATGCAATTGATTCATAGGTTGCATTGGTTCCTTTCCAAGCACATGCAGCCGCAGCGCCAATCATTCCCCAACCACCCCATGCACGCACCGGGGTTGGAAGATAATCGATTTGTCTTCGAACGGCAGTCCAATAATACTCAGGGTCAGGGTCATTTTGGTAAACAACCATACCCGGTTCGCTTGGATATTGTTTTCGATTATCATGTTCAGATTCGGCAATTTTCCCTTTCAGTGGTTCAATCATTTCAGTCCATATTCGATCCAAATCATCTATCGTTTGTTCTTTTGGAATAATTTTTGCTGCTACAGCAGCATTCCCTCTCGTTCTTCTTTGTGCAAATGGATAGAGTCTTACAAGTCTTAACTCCAATATTTCACAATCAAGTTCACATAATACCTGGTGGAAGGTGTAGGTCGTACATCCCCCAAGTAAAGAATCTGTATCATCGAGCCCAATCCACATCGGCTTCGATGCCTTCTCAATGAGGATGCCAATCAGTTTTACCCCATAAGTGATTGAAATAAGGCAAAGAGTAATACGATGTTGTACCTTCAAATCAATGTGTTCGTTGAGAAAGGTCTGGCCACAATACTTGGCGGACTAGGCATGATATTGTTGGGTTTTGCATGGCACACTAAGAACTCATCAATCGAAAAGTTGGCACCAATAGGATGGGTGTTGACGGGTTTCTTTTTCTTTAATGATACCCCTTATTATCTTGAAGCTGAGGATTTAGTTCTCACTGTTATGTCGGCTGCTTGCCTGCCAGGTGCAATTGGTATCTTTATCTGGGAAAGAAGAGCGACTAAATCTGTTGAAATAAGTGCTTTGAAATGGTTCAGAGGAGCCGTGTTTTACGCAGGTTTCCCATACTTGCTGATTGCTCATGTCCCTGTGTTGAATGTTCTTGCAATTTGGTTTGTTGCTTGGCAATCGTGTTTTATGTTGAGATTATGTGGTCTCAATGATGTACATCTTGGAGAAACTTATGTAGATACAGGTTCTTCAACAATATTATGGTCAGAATGGGAAGGCAATAAGTGGTTTATGACCGAAACCATGGGAGAATATCCATTCTATACTGAGTTGGTGCTCGGTGATGGTGGATTTATCGGGATTAACTTCATTTTAGCTTGTACTGCAATCCAATCGATGATTATTTTCGTCGGTGCTATCGTTGTTTTAGATCTAAACTGGAAAAAGAGAGTTCGTGCGCTGTTAATTTCTCTTCCAATTATTCACATTCTTAACCTATTCAGAAATGCTGGACTTATTTGGCTTCACATCACTTACGATAACTGGGATTTCTATGGATTGACAGTGTTTGAATTTGGACATGCTTATGCAGCAAGAGTTGTATCTTTAGGAGCGATGTTTCTCATGGCATTGGTTATGTTTGAACTTCTTCCCGCCATGCACAAACATGTAATGACATTAATGGAGCCTTTCCGATTGAATCGTAATCAATCAACACGTTCCCATGAATAATCGCTGTTTTCTCTCCCCCATATGTTACCGGAACCTGAGGGCCATTCAATCTGTTCTGAACCATTTTCGCTAATCATTCCCATGAGGTTCTGGGCAGGAACATCTTGTTGTTCACCCTGCTGCAGGGTTTCTTGGAACTCTAATATTTCGTGAGGATCATAATTTTCAACATTCGTTTTTTGGTTGTTTGAAAAAATAATCTCTTTAGATTCTTGCGTAAATTCATCATGCTGTTGATCTTGGAAAAGTATTGACTCAGGGGGCACAATATCATGAGGGTTGTCCTGGCTTGAAGAGGTCTCATTCTCTCTTCTCATGCCATATGAGATGGCAAATAATGCAACAACAAGAATGATGCCAAAAATCCCTAAGCCACCATAAAGCATGTCATTTGGAATCGATGCTGCAATGTCGCTATTGTCACCAATTCCGTCACCATCTGTATCAACAGATTCACTCGGATCATCTGGAAAAGCATCAGATTCATCTCTAACACCATCTCCATCCGAATCGAAGGCATCATAGGTATTGACACAATTCCTCTTCGCTGCCAAATATTCATTTTCATCGATATAACCATCGATGTTGCCATCTGCATCCTTTGGGGAAAATGAATTGCTCCATTCGACAGATGACAATTCTTCAATGGATATACGGTTAAGATCGAATTGTGACCACACGATTTCTAATTCAGAATCGCAAGAACACAAACCTTGTTTCAATTCTTTGCTGTCAATTTGGTTATCATTGTTGAGATCATAGGTGGAATCAGTCCATTCAAATTGGCTAAGCATTCCATTTCTATCTTGGTCAATTTCGCTAAATAAATTTGAAGAATACTCCTCACAACTAATGATTTTGTTGTCATTCTCAACATTATCATCACTCGTTTCTTCTCCCCAATTTGCAACGATTGAAACTCCTGAAATGTCTTTGAGAACAATCATTGAGATATCAAATCGGCCAGGCGATGGATTCCATATGCTTATTTTTTGTTCAGTACCTGAGCCTTGAGAAAACTGAACACTATTTTCTTGACTTATTTGTGCCTGCCTTCCATTTCTTCGGTTATTGGGTCCCTCATTGAAATCAGGTTCATTCGAAACCATCCCAGATGCCGTCAACAATATCTCACCATTTCCATCAAAAGTTTCGATGATCAAAACAGCCTCTGGTCGATCTAATTCAACGAAGAAATCAATTTCCACTCCTCCAGGGGCCGATATTTGTGAATAAACCTCGCCATTGTATAACTCGATGGGATTCAATATCGGCTCCCAAAGATACTTATCCTCAAAGGAGGCAGTGATGTTGACATTTGCAAAGACGCTTTCTGTATCTAAGAGAATGATCCATTTACCTGGTTTGGGATTATTGAAACCGATTGTATCTGAAGGACCGGGAGCAATTGAATTGAAGTCATAATTGATGGGGTCAGGACTCGAACCATGTTTGACAAATAACTGCGCTTCTCCAAACCCATCATCAAGTTTAATCACTAATCTTTCTACGTTTTCATCAACCATAATGTAGAAGAATTGGTCTAAACCATCATGACCAGCAATTGGTCCATGCGATTGATTATCAAACAACTCAATGGCTTCTTCTGGCTCTATATTATCGGGAGATTCAAATAAATTTGCGATAATATTCCCATTTGAATAACTGCCAAATTCTCTCACGATGATGTAATATAAGTCAGGTTCCACATCGTATAATGTTACATCTTGGTATGGACCACTCTTACGAGAACTCTGGTAGTCTTTATCCAGGTTATCTTCACTATCATCAGGATTTAATTCTTGATTGAATATCCAGAACACGTCATCTTGGATGAATGGAATTGCCCCTTTTTTAACGTAGAGTTCACAATCTCCAGAACCTCCAAATGTATTGATACTGAGTTGTTCAAGAGGCGTAGATACATTCACATAGAAATAATGAAGAGTAAATTGTTGGAAAGGCCATCCTGGGCCATTTTCCCATCCTTGTTTGTTCGAATCATCGAAGTTCTCACTCCCTCCAACACCCGGCACGGAAATTCCATCAAATAATTCTGTCATCTCACTCAATGGAGGGGGGTCTGGCGCGGTTATCCACTGGATACTAATCGTAAAATCAACCAAGTCCATGTCAGATTCGAGGACAAACCACCAAATGCCGTCAGAAGGCCACTCAATATCCCAGAAAGCAATACCCCAGCCGGATGTTAATTGATGTTCATGTGACCATGAAGACGGAACTGAATCATGACCTACGTAAATATCAAAATTGGGTTGCATACCTCTGCGAAATTCGCTAAAAGCAGATAATTGAAGGTGAGCTGTGTTATTGGGGAGTTCAACAAAAAAGAGATATTTTGTATCGTGATTTGTATCCAGTACGTAATCTTCCTCATTTTCAAGACGAATGGCCTGTCCAACGAGGGAGCCATCCGGCATAACCCAGTGAGCGCCATATATGGTGCCGGTCCTCGAATCTTGGTCGTAGGTTAGGCTTCCTTTTCCTTCATTAAAATTCCAAAGCGTTACAACGTCCCATGCCTCTTCTAGATTGTTATAACGGGAGATTGATATTTCATCTAACATACCATTGAAGTAATTGCAATCGCAAGATGCCCCCATTTTACCAATGATCAGTTCATCACATCCAAGGTTATTTTCAAAACAATAATTAGATCCAAAATTTCCATCAGGTATGGTCAAGTTATTTGTGTCAAAGTTTCCTGAAGGAGTATGATTTACAAAAAATACACCATTGGTAGCATTCACTTCTACAGCAACATCGACCCATTGGTTTAGAGGTAGAGATGTATTGGAAATTTCATGTTTACTCAGGCTGTAATCACTTGCGAATGCGAGCATACCTTCTCTGACATACAATCCCCAACCATAATCGCCTTTCATCACGATGAATTGATTTCCTTCATTCGATTCTAGTTTTATTTTCGCTTGAATCTTAATTGTATCATTAAAATGTAGCGCTTCATCGTGCTCAACCTCAACGTAATCATCTATCCCATCGAAACGTAGATTGTAATTGGCTCCCGGCCCAACTTCGACTACTCCGTATACAGAAAAATATTCAGGATTATTTTCTAGATCATTCCACTTGTTTTCTTCGATGCTACCCATGTTTGTTCCGGTTATGTGAACATAATCTTCATCTTCACCGAGCCCTGGTTGGCTTTCTGCCCAGTTTCTATAGATGTAAGGACTTCCGTCATGCCATTGGAAAACCCCTTCTTCTTCAGCATCAGATAATCCAATCCATACGTGGCGGTATTGATCTCCTCCCCTCGCAAATGTTTCGAAAATCCAATCATGTTCTTGAGCATCGTTCACAGTTACAAGAAATCCGTCTAGGCCGCGCGCCGCTTCTGCGGCTTCTGACCAAGATGATGCGGATAAGAGGTGGTAAGTGTGATTGTTGGCAGGATTAACCTCAGTTCTTATGACTTCAATGTCTTCTACATTTTGGGCAGAAGTTGAACCTTGGCTGGGGATCAAAGCACCGATGAATATACAAACAATCAACAAGGTAAATCTGTTGTTGTGTTTTTGGGTCACATGCTTTGCATGATAATGGGGTTCTTGAAACTAATTCACTCTTGTCATTTCAATTTTTTGCCTGCGATTCTTACTTCTGACTTTAATGGCATTTGGTGTTCCCATGCGAATTCTTTGACGACACGCCATCCTGATTCACTTCCCTCATAGTCGGTGATTTCTATGGTCTTGTTCCTTGTATTAGCTTTGAATGCAGCGATTGGCTCTGCATTTCGGAATACGAGATAGGCTGATCCAAATCCGAATCTTTGTTTGAGTACGTCGGCAAAATACGGTGCTATTGGATCTGAGGGAGGTAGGACAAAATCTCTTATGGGTTTGATGTTTTTTGCATTTTCGAGCATGTCTTTTTTACCCCAACAAACCTCATGGAAATCTTGTATCAAAAACCCTTTAATCAATGTACCATCCTCTTCAAACTCTGTAAGAATATGTTTGAGTTCCTCTGGCTTAAATGGAGTCCCAGCCAATTTTATGAATTGTTTTATTGTAATAATTGGAAATGAGGAAACGAGGTCTCGAAGATATTCTCTTCGAAGTTCCACACGATCCATTTTGCGGTTCGGAATTACAGTACGAAACCCTCCTCTGAAATCTTGAACCATATGGCCTAAGCGAATGAGTGGTTGGATCAGCTTTCTAAATTCGCCTCTCTTCATGGCATGACGTTCCATGAAAAGATTTGGATCGGAGTTGTTCGTAAAGTAATCACAAACATCAAGCAAATCCTCAGGTGCTTCCTCCCCTCGAATAGCAAGTAATGTTGCAAAATGGTCGTATGATGCCCACACTTGATGCCCTCTCAGGTTGATTCCCTGTTGTAATAGGTGAGCACTGGCCATATTTTTCAATCCTACTCTGAATATTTCTGATCTGCCACGTAGGCCAAAATCATCTCGAATCTCACTCACCTTTTCCAAGGCTTTGATCTCATTTTCTAATCTGGAATCTTGGTGCAGATGATGCTCAAAGAAAAGTGCCCTCTCTGCAATCTCTCTGGGCTGAGGGTCAACCACTCCACCTCGAATCATTCTCTCTCCAGTTTTGGTGAATCCAATTTCTTCCAATGCATTGATTGTATCGTCATCTAAATCAGATATTGGATCACCGTTTACATTCGATAAAATTGCGACATCAATCAACTGATCGGAGTGGTTGTCAAGTAGTAATTCAAACGACTTGCAAAACTCATCAAGATATGCATGTGGAATGTGTAAGTCTTTGATTTCAAGATAATCATTCACCTTGAACATAAGCACTTTTCCAATAGGGTCTACACCCTTGAAGACAGGCAAATACCAACCTCGATCTAGAATGGAACGTATTTCCCATATAAATCGTGAAACATATGGATCAGATTGAGTCAAAATTCTTAGTGTGCGGTCCTCCCTTGATTGTCTGTTGAGATATGGTAGTTCGTCAGGGACTACGTAGAATGGTTCTGGTTCAGGGACTAGAGCCATAACCTTCTTGATTTTACCTTCATGTTCTAATTCGTTGAGAGCAAGAGCCAACTCTTCAACACTTCTTGAGACATAATATCTCAATGTGAAGGCGCGAATCGGACCGCTTCTTCGAATAACATCGAAAAGAGAATCTTTGAATGAAAGTGGTTCATATTCATCAATGACTCTATGAAATAAACTTAGTCTTCTCCTCCTACCAGCAACGTCCTCAAACTGCTTAACCACACACAATTGGCGTTCAAGGTTTGAAATCGCGTTTTTGACATCTCGCTGAAGTGATTTGTACTCTTCACCTCTTGGAAAGTCTACAATCCATTCTTGACGGGTGAGGTTCTCATCATGAGGAAGCTTTTCCAAAAGTAATTTTTCCATTTCACCGATCCATGGTTTGGGCTTGAGGCCAAGTAACATGGGTAGATTTTGTAAAGTACTGTAACCAATTCGATTATGGAGTAACCTTCCCATCAAAACGTCACTATCAAGTTGTAAATCGACCCAATCTGAGAATCTGAAGTCCTTGACACGGTACAACAATTCCTGCTGTTTCTGAAAGAGGATATGTTCGTTGAAAGCAGTATAGGCATCGGGGTAAATCGTGAATGATTTTTCCAATACCAAATTCTGGATTCTTCGATATTCGACAACCTCTTCTTCGCCACCAGTAATTTTATGTTCGTCTATTTTTAAGATATATTCTGCTTCTTCAGTTTGTCTGAAAAATCCAACTGAAATGACATTCCTCATCTCTAATTCATACAGGATTTTCTCGATTTGAGGTTTGGGTAAAGGCAACCTCGCTTCAAAAATTTCCGATGTCAGTGGACCTTCGCTACCAAGCATCTCGATGATTTTTACACGAAGCGACTCATGGGGGTCGATGATGGGCTGCTCAAACCATTCATTAACGGTGGTGCCATCAAATTTTTTCCCAATTTGAAAAGTAAGATTTTGTGTGTATATATCTCTGAGGTCTTTTGCTTCCTTTCCTCCATTCATTGCAAGACAGCCTAATGTCCCGTGGATTTCAGCCATGTATGTAGAGAACCATTTATCATCCAACTCACTCATCCCTGTACCACGGATTTTGGTTACAAGACCTTGTTTTGCTAACTCTTCAATCCAAGAGCGAATATCTTCATGTTCAATACCTTCTAATCGATCTGCATACAATGGATGATCCCAATCTCTATTGAGGCCTCCACCACGATCCATGAGGTGCAACATTGATTGTGCATTTTCGGGAATAGGGACTTTATTTTTGTAATATATTTGTAATTGTGATTCATTGAGTTCAGTGGCTAGGCTCCTAGTGCCCAACATTCTTTGAAGAATTTCAGGATCAATATCTTTGATGAGAAAAGCCCGAGTTCGCATTGAAAGAAGATCTTCAAATGAACTCATGAAAAGACTCATACCAAGTTTTGAAGGCATAGGTGTCCTGATGTGAGCGATACGTGCGACTCGTTTGTCAACTTGGTCAAGAAATAATAGAAGTCCTTGTAAATCGATATCACCATTGAAAATTTCCTCTTTCGCCTCTCGAATTAACAAACTGTCACCTTCATTCCGATGACGTTGCAGGAGGGCATCTGCTTTCTGTTGAAATTGCTGTGGGCTTACTTCTTCAGCACCAATCCGCTTTGGAATGATCATTGAACGTCCGGCAACTTCTCTAAATCGCTTCGCAAAGATCTGAGTACCCAAAACGTATCTGTCAAGAATCTCCATATGATTTCCTGAACTGAATGCTTCATAGAGGTCTGATGGCTTCAACTCTGCACTTGTCTTCATCAAGAGTCCATTTTCATCAAATGACATCTCAAGAATCGAGACTCCCTTTTCTTCAGCAATACCTCCAAGCAAATATCCTAGGGCAGTGTTGAAAGCTCTGCCACGGCAAGTTGTGATGAGAAAAGTAGGGACTGCAGCACTGGATATTTGTTCAAAGAGTAGTTTTTCATTATCAGGAATTTGAAATGAATCTATGCAATGTTCTTCAAGATGCCTGGTTACAGATGCTGCCACTTGGTTTGATAGTCCGTAAACCTCTCTCAACAATTTTCTGCAATCGTTTTGTTTGCGAATTGCGAGAGTACAATTTTCTACCAGTTGAATAAGCGATTCAGATAATTCGTTTGAACGAGATCTTGCTTCTCCCGCCCATGAAGGAACAGTGGGCCTGTATCCAGTAACTGCAGTTACATTTACGCGAGTGCCCTGAACATTTACCACACGATAGGTAGATCCTCCGAGTAAAATTACATCTCCTCCACGAAGGTTGGATACGAAAGAAGATGATAGTTTTCCTAAAATAGATCCTTCTGCATTAAAAACAAGGTATGAGTTGTCAGGAGAGATTGTACCGATATTCGTGTAATATATCATTCGTGAATAACCTCGCTTTCCGTACAGATTCTCTTCCCAATCAATCCACACTCTGCGTTCGTCTTCTAACATGTCTAATACTTCGATAAAATCATCATATGGTAAATTGCGATAACTCCAAGACCCTTTCACTACTTCAAAGGCCTCATCAATATCTATTTCGGCAATGATAACAAGACCGATGAGAAATTGTGCAAGAACATCCAAACTATTCTGTGGAAATCGAAGGATATCCATATGTCCAGTCTGAATAGCTGCTTGTAGAGCAACTATTTCCAACAAATCATCAACAGATGTAGGTAAGAATCGCGCTCTTGGAACGCCTCCAACTTGGTGACCTGCGCGTCCGATTCTCTGTAAAGCAGTTGCAATATCACCAGGTGAGCCAACTTGGATGACCAAGTCAACAGATCCGATATCGATACCCATTTCCAATGAAGAAGAAGTCACACAAGCCCGCAGAGTTCCATGTTTCAGGCGTCTCTCAACTTCGAGTCGGATGCCTTTGTCCATCGAGCCGTGGTGTCCGGCAACTTCTTCTCCAAGAAATGGTCGAAGTCTTTGAACAAGCGTTTCTGTCATTTTTCTTGTGTTTGCAAAAACCAAGGTTGTATTATGAGCCGTAATGAGGTCAGCAATTGTTTCAATATTGTTATCGAGAATTTTCATTACGCTTAAGTCATTAAATCGAGGATTTGATAGCAAGATATCTAAATCTAATTCTCTGGCACCGCTAATTTTAGCAATTTGTACTCGAGATTGCTTGTCATTATCTGGAACTAAGTACGATGCGACCGTTTCAAGCGGTTCCATGGTTGCAGAAATCCCAATTCGTTGAACTGGCCTGTTGAGGAACGTGTCCAAATAAGCCATTGTTAGTGATAAGTGAACTCCTCTTTTGGTTGGGACTAAGGCATGCAATTCATCGATGATGAGAAATTCTACTTCGGAAATAATCGGTTGAAATTTTTTGGAAGATATTGCAATAGCCATGCTTTCAGGGGTAGTAATAAGAATATGAGGTGGTTTCCTGAGCATTTTTTGCCTTTCAGATTGAGAAGTGTCACCTGTTCTCAGACC
>MDSW01211387.1_pt1 | contig 11879 bp, 8 predicted proteins | sample 811171 | NCBI WGS metagenome assembly MDSW01 (sample SAMN05326641, study PRJNA326480) | marine metagenome | isolation source: seawater | place: Atlantic Ocean: North West | collected 2012
GAGGATCTCGAACGCGACGATGGGCGAGAGGAAGGCGTTCGCGATCGCGCGCGCGCGCGGGAGGGCGACCGCGGCGCGCGGCGCGGAGGCATCGTCGTCGAACGCGCGCGTGTGGGGATGCGATGATTTCTCACATTGCATGCAATTCCGCATTCGGCGACGACATGGCGCCGAGAACGCGCGGTGGGTGCTGCGCCGCGGCGCCGCGCGCGGATGAGCCGCGGGAATCGACGCGCGCGAGCGCGAGCGCGGAGACGACGGGGAACGGGGACGGACACGAACGCGCGCTCGCGAGAAAGTTTACGCGATTGGGAACGAAGATAAAATCGGCGCCCGTGGTGTTGACGTCGACGCGAACGCGCGGTGACGGTGAGCGTTCGGAGGGTGATGCGAATGGTGGTGCGAGGAAGAGCGCGTCGAAGAGATGGCGCGCGGCGAAGACGAAGATGCGCGTGGTTCGTAGGATGACGACGACGACGAGCGAGCGTTTGGCGGCGCTGTTAAAGGAGAAGATTGAATACGAGCTCGCGAGCGAGAGCGAGCGGCGCGAGCGCGTGGAGAGCGATAAGGGGGCGTTAGATGCGAGGTTGACTCGTTTGGGAATGCGAAGGGTGGCCATGGAGGGCGATGGGAATTGTCAATTTAGATCCATCGCGCACAACGTATTCAAGGATCAAGAACGATACGCAGAGGTGCGAGCGCTGGCGACGGCGCACATCGAGGAGAGAATGGAAGATTTTCAGATTTATTTTGAGAACGCGCGAGCGTTTCGCGTGTGGTTGGTGGGGATGAAACGCGATCGGACGTGGGGCGACGAGCTCACGCTGCGAGCGGCGGTTGACGCGTTCGGCATGCGCGTGCACGTCGTGCAATCGACGGAACAGAACTGGTATCTGCTCTACGAACCGGAAGAACAAAAGACGAAACGTTCGGCGTTCATCAGTTACGTGTCTCCCGTGCATTACGACGCTCTCGCCGAAAGGTGATTGGCGCTATACGTATGTATGTGAATTATTGTACAGAGTTGTAAGTGGAAACGCATCAATCTTCGAATAAACTATCGCCGAGAGAGTGAATGACAGTCGCAAGCGCTTTCGAGTGCGCGCTCTTCGCGCTGACGCGTGATGCGTAGGCTTCAGCCTTGGCCGCCGCCGCTCGCGCGCGATTCATCTCAAACACTGCTTGTTCTTTGATGTTCTCCTCGTATTTGAGCGCCGCGACGAGATCGCGCTCACGAATATCCATCGCGTCCAACCGAGCGCGCAAGTCTGCGACGCCAGGCGCGCTCTCTTCGGCGATGACGCGCAACTTTTCAATCTCTCCTTCTTGCGCGATGGCTCTCGCCGTGGCGTCCGAGAGTTTACGCTCGAGCGCAAACCGCGTCTCCTCAGCGCGCGCGAGTTCATCCTCCAAATCACGCGTCCTTCCGGTCGCATCAGAAGCCACGACGGCGTTAAACGCGTCGATCTCTCGCTCGGCTTCGGTGACGCGCGCGTTGACGCTCGTCGCGTACGCCTCTGCGCTCTCGCACCGTCGCCGTAAATCGTCCAGTTCAACCTTGCCCTTGGCCGCCTCCGCGCGCGCGAGCGCCAAATCATCCACCAACCGTCGTTCCCGACTCCGCCATTCCTCCTCCGCGCGCGTCGTCGCCACCCCGTGCCTCTTCGAGCTCTCTCTCAGCGCGTTTCTCTCCTCGCGAACGCGCGCCAAGTCTCCGCGAAAACGCTCCGCCGTCCCCTTCGCCTCGTCGCGCTCGCTCCTCGCGCGTCCGATTTCGGACTCCAACTCTCTCAAACGCGCCTCCGCGTCCTCTCTCGCCCGCGTCGACGCCTCGAGCGCGCGTCTCGCGTCCTCCGTCTCTCGTCGTTCTCTTCTCGCCTCCTCTCTCGCCACCCTCGCCTCGTCCTCGAGCCTCGTCGTCCGCTCGCCCATCACTCGAAGCACCTCCTCGAGCGTGCGACGCTTGGCGAGGAGCTCTCGCACGCGCGCGCTCTCGCGCCCGCCGTCGTCGTCCGAATCGTCCGAGGGCGCGTCCGCGAGGAGGACGTCTTCGGTGAGCTCACCCATCAAACCGACCATGTCTGACGCGCGCGAGACGACGCGAGCGCGCGCGAGCCGGTCCGTCGAGCGCGCGCGACGATGTTCGCACCTCGCGCGCCGCGGGAGACCGCCGTCGACGCCGCGCGCCGTCGTGTGCGGACGCGATTGGTTCGAACGAACGAATGCGCACTTTTGAGCTCGGCTCGCGCGCGCGGGAGCTCGACGGCAGACCTCCGCGCGCGCGAGTTCGCGCGAGCGGAACGCGCGAGACGCGAACGCGCGAACGATGTCTCAGACGTTCGGCGCGATGCGCGCGCGCGCGGCGCCCGCGCGCGACCTCCGCGCGCCGCGAGCTCGACGGTGCGCGAGCGGGCGAGGGATCGCGTCGGCGCCGACGCGGTGCGCGGTCGCGGCCGAGCGCGCGACGCCGGGCCAGGGACAGACGCAACACACGATGGTGATGAAGTTTGGTGGGTCCTCGGTGGCGGACGCGACGCGCATGCGTGAGGTCGCGTCGATCATTCTGTCTTTCCCCGAACACATGCCGGTGGTGGTATTGAGCGCCATGGGGAAGACGACGAATAATCTACTCCTGGCGGGTGAAATGGCGATGGGTTGCGAAGGGACGGAAGAGGTGGAGGCGCTGGAACCTATTCGAGCGATTCGTGCGCTGCACGAGGACACGATGGCGGAATTGGGGACGGATGAGAAGACGACGAACGAGGTTCGTCGACTGTTGAAGAAATTGGAACAAGTATGCACGGGAATCGCGCTCATGCAAGAGGTGACGCCGAGAACGCGCGCGTTGTTGGTGAGTTTCGGTGAACGGATGAGTACTCGGATCTTCGCGTCGTTCTTGCGCTCGAACGGCGTGAACGGTGAGCAAGTGGACACCATCGACGACATGTTCGTAACGACGGATGAGTTTGAAAATGGTACTATTTTGGACGCCACGTACGCGAAGACGAAGGCCCGTTTGACGCTCCCCGCGGGTGCGGAACCGACCGTACGCGTTGTTACCGGATTTTTGGGACGCGGCGTGGATACGGATGCCATTTGCACGCTCGGTCGCGGTGGGAGCGACTTGACGGCGACCGTCATCGGTAAAGCCCTCGGTTTGAAGGAGGTGCAAGTATGGAAGGACGTGGACGGCGTTCTCTCAGCGGATCCGCGCTTGGTGAATTCGACCGTGCCGATGCCTTTCCTAAGTTTTCAAGAAGCGACGGAGTTGGCGTACTTCGGTGCGCAAGTTTTGCATCCGCACTCGATGCGTCCAGCGATGGATTCCACCGACTTGAGTGTGCGCGTGAAGAATTCGTACAACATCGGCGCACCGGGGACTGTGATCGGTCACTCACGCGGCGAGGACCTCCACAAGGACTGGCTCCTTACGTCCATCGTGCAGAAGAAGGACGTCACGATGCTGGACATCACGTCGACGCGGATGCTCGGGCAGTTTGGCTTTTTGGCGAAGGTGTTCACGGTGATGGCGGCGAATAAGATATCCGTCGACGTCGTCGCCACGTCGGAGGTGAGCGTCTCGTTGACCCTCGATCCGTCCAAATTGTGGAGCAGAGACCTGCAGCAGGCAGAGCTCGAAAAGTTAGTGGAGGATTTTGAAAAAGAGGGCATCGCTCACGTGGACGTGAGCAGCGGTTACTCCATCATATCTCTCATCGGTAACGTTGAGCGCAATAACGAAATCATGGAACGCTCGTTTCACGCGCTTCGGGCGGCCGATATTAAAGTGAGCATGGTCTCCCAAGGGGCCTCTAAGACTAATATTTCTCTGTTGGTGAATAGAACGCAAGGCGACGAAGCGGTTAGAGCGATTCACGCAGAGTTCTTTGAGTTTGAGTAATCGCGTCTCTATTATTACCAATATGGCGGCATCTAATGATCTCCGATAGCTATCGACGTGCAATCAAAAGTCTGTATCTAGTCACTTACCAATCGCCTTCTTGAGCACCGATTCTTTGAGGGTGACGATGCGGTTGAGCACGGGAGCGTCCACCGTGCTGTCCTTGTCAAACGCGAAAAATCCGAGACGTTGCAACTGGACCTGCGTCTCGAGAGGTTTACCCGCGAATTCTGCCAACGCCGGTTCCATGAGAGCGTTTTTGTGCACGATCAGAGAATTTGGGTTGAGCTGCGTCAACCAATCCACGCTACCGTCGTCCTCCTCGCCTTCTTCCTCGGCGTCATCGCCGTTGGCGTCCGCGGGCTTCGAACCATCGGCTTCAGTTGCGAGGCTCGCGTCCGCCTTGCCCGGAATCTCGACCGAAAAGAGCTTGTCGTACAGACGGCACTCGCACTTGACAAAGTCCGGCGTCGCCCAGTGAAGAATACCCTTGGGAGGCTTTTGAGAGCGAGACTCCATGTCGATTGTGACGTTGATTTCCTCAATCGAACCATCCGCGCCGGTCTTGTAATCCGTGCACGTGACGTTGTAGCCGAACTGCAATCGAATCGTCTTACCTGGCGCCATGCCGAAGTAGCCATTGACATCCTCGGTCTTGAAATCGGTGCGCTCGATGAATATGGTGGACGTCAAGTTGATGCGGCGCATGCCCCGCTCCGGGAACGAAGGGTGCACCGGCGCCTCGCAGATCACCTCTCCACCCGGATGGTTCGTGATGTTCACCTTGACCGGATCAACGACGGCGAAATACCTCGACGCGCTGTCCTTCAACTCTTCGCGCATCACTTGCTCGAGGCGTCCGAGGTGTTGCGTGTTATCGTTGCGCGTCACGCCGAGCGACGAGCAAAAGGCGTTGATGGCGGTGGGCGTGTAACCTCTTCTGCGCAAACCCTCGAGAGTCAACAGACGCGGATCGTCCCACCCGTTGACGTATCCCTTTGTCACCAACAGGTTCAACTTGCGCTTACTCATCACGTTGTACGTGATGTTGCAGCGAGAGAATTCCCAAGTGACGGGCTTGTACGCGTCGAGCGCATCCAGAAGCCAATAGTAGGACCCGTTCGGCGCCTGTCTGGACTCGAACTCGAGCGTACACAGCGAGTGTGTGATGTTTTCTAAGCTATCCACTAAGCAGTGCGTGTAGTCGTATGTCGGGTAAATGCACCACTTGTCGCCGGTGTGCGGGTGACTGGCAAACTTGACGCGGTACGCGGCTAAATCCCACATACTCGGAATATCGCTGCGTAAATCACCCTTCATGCGCAGGCTGCACTCACCCTCCTTGAATTCACCGTTCTTCATCTTTTCAAACAATTCAAGGTTCTCCTCGACGCTTGTGTTTCTCCAAGGGCTCTCGGCGCCCTCCGGAAGCGGCGTGTCGTAACGCGGAAGGTTACCGTCCACGCATGTCTTTTGGAACGTTTGCAAAAGCTTGCGCGACTCGAACGTTTGCTCCTTGTTTTGGAAGCAGACGTACGCGTTACCAGACTTGATCAACTGCAGCGCATACTCGTAGAGCTGATCAAAGTAATCGCTCGAGTATGTCGTTTCCACCGGTTCGTGTCCCAACCATTTCACCGAACCAATGATGCTGTCAATATATTCTTGCTTCTCTGCCTCCGGATTTGTGTCGTCGAAGCGAAGGGTCGTCGTACCACCGAACTGCTTCGCCACGCCGAAATCGAAATACATCGCCTTGGCGTGTCCGATGTGCAAATACCCGTTCGGTTCCGGCGGAAAACGCGTCCGCCACTTCCCGCCCGTAGCCGCCAAGTGCGCCTTCATCGCCTCCGCTGAGTTCACCGCGTAATTCTTCGCCCCCGGCGGCAAATTATCCTTCGATTTCGCCGTCACGTGCCCCTCCGACCCCGGTGACGGCAGATGCGTCGCCTCGAGCGCAGACTTTTCAACCTTTACCGCCGCCGCCTTGCTCGCCTTTTCGCCACCCTCCTTGGCCGCTTTCGGCGCCTTCGGCTTCCCCTCTGCCTTCACAGACGACTTGGCGCACAGCTCCTCCGCCCTCTCAAACGCCTCCTTCGCCTTGGCGTACTCCTTGAGCTTCATCGCCGCCATCCCAGCCTCGATCGCCTCCAGTCCCAGCGGATCCGGTCGCTTTTTGCTCTGCTTCTCCGCCGCTTTGAGCGCCTTTTTCGCCGCGCTCATGGACACCTCCGGCGCACCCTCGCCCTCGGCCGACATCTCCACCGTTTTCTCTCCCTCTCCACCGCCTCGTTCGCTCGCCCCGCTCCCGCGCGCGTCGAAATGCGTCCCAGTCCTTTCGTCCCGGTCCCGTCCCTCGGGACGCGTCCCAAAGCTTAGGGTCGAGAGATGCGCGCGCATTCGTCGTCACAGCGACGCGCGAGCGATGACGTCGGTGGACCACGGACGCGAACCGTGCCCGCACAGAATCTTCGATGACATCGGCGGGGCGTTCGCCATGGGCGCGGTGGGCGGCGGCGTCGTGAACCTCGTCAAGGGCGCGTACAACTCGCCGCGAGGCCACGCGATGATCGGAGGGTTCGAGGCGATTCGTCGAGAGGCGCCGAGGATCGGAGGGTCGTTCGCGGTGTGGGGAGGATTGTTTTCGGCGTTTGATTGCGCGCTGGTGGCGGTGCGGCGAAAGGAGGATCCGTGGAATCCGATCATCTCGGGGGCGGCGACGGGCGGCGTGTTGCAGCTGCGGTACGGGTTGCCGAGCGCGGCGAGATCGGCGGCGTTCGGTGGGTTTTTGTTGGCGGTCATCGAGGGGATTAGTATCATGTTGACGAGGTTGACGGCGCCGCCGCCGCCGCCGCCGGTGATGGTGATGCCGGGCGAGGGGGGCGGAGGCGCCGGCGGCGCGGGTGTGGAGACCACGAGCTCGGGAACGCCCACGGAGGCGGCGCAAGAGAGTGGATCCATCTGGGGGAACGTGTTCGGCGGTGGACGCAAGGAGGAAGATTCTTCCGCGGCGCCGAACATGCCTGATTTCGGCGCGGCGACTGAATTAAAGTGAGAGAAGAAAAAAGAGTCGGAAACTCTGTAAAGTTCCGCTGTACTCGTAGAGGGTAGAATTGATTTTAAATCGCAATGTGAGCGAGCTAGCTACTACAAAAATCATTACACGTCAAATCACCGGTAAGCGCTGCTCGACAGATCGCGGGTTGCTCTCGAAGGGAATGAGATCGCGAACGTCCACGCCGCGCTCTGCTAGCGTCAGCGCGCGACCGGGGACGACCATCAGCGGAGCTCTGTCGCCTCGAAGGTGAAAGTCATCGAGCGTCGCGTAATCGCCGTCGATTATTTGTTCCAGCACGCGATACGATTTCAAGTCTTGACGCATTTGATACGGCATCTCCACCTCGAAAGAATTCACGCCGACGGACAAGGCCGAAAACTTGGCGTTCGTCGCCCAGAAAGAGTCGACGTCGCGGCACATCGGACATCCTTTCATGGCGTTCGTCGCCATGTACGACGCGAGACACGATTGGCAAAACGTACCACCACAACACGGCGCCCGAGCGACGTCTTCGCTGGACGTGTCTTCGAGACAAATCGCGCACGCGGACGCGCCGTCGTCGACATCGATCAACGGTTTCGGCTTCGGCTTGGTCGGCGGTTTCGATCCCTTCAAACCGACGGGAATCATGAACAGTTTATGGTCGACATCTTCATCTCGAGAACTTCTCGACGCTTGCGAACTGATCGGTGTGTCCCGCGTGACGACGACGAGATGAGAGTCTCCGTCGTACAAGCCGACATCCAACACGGTTCGCTTCGTCTTCGCGTCGGGATTGGTCACGCACGATTCGACTCTGTGACGAAACGTCTCGAACAAGTCTCGACGCACGTCGCTCGACGCGTCGGCTTTACGATCGATGACGTGCACCATCCTCTCACCGTCGGACCAGACGACGACGATGAATTGATCCGAAAGCGCGGCGCGAGGCAACGCCGGCATCGCGCGCGGCTCGCGTTCGAGCGCTCTGTTTCGCACCGCCCCAAACTTTGGAATCCAACCCAAATCGACGCGCCGCGGTTCGTCCGTATCTCTCTCTCGAGCTTGCGTTCTCCCGCGCTCGTTGGTGATGAATTCATACGCTTTCCGCTCCAGCACGCAATACTCGTCTGTAAAATTAATCGCCACCTGGAGATATTCCAGCGTCGCCGCGCCGCGCGCGTCTTCAAATCCGCGCATCGCCGTGAACGGCACCAAGATCTTCTCCTCCGCCATGCCACCCTTCAGACTCCTCCGCTCCGCGCTCGAGTGAAACACCGCGAAAGGAATCGTCTCCTCGCCCGACAATCGCCACGCCGCCGTCGTCGCGCTGTTGCCGTAAAACTCGTCTCCCGAGTGGTTCCATTTCACCGCCGACGTCGCCCAGAAAAAATCACCCACGCCCCCGCACGCGCCGACCGCGCTCAGCCCCGCGCACGGCCACGTCGTCGGCAACCGCAACGTCTTCACCACCGACCCCGTCGCCAGGTTCACCGCGTCCACCGTCGGCGGCGTCCCGCGACACCGCGCGACGAGTCCCGTCTTCATCGACGCGCGCGTCGCGTCCACGCCTCGCGTGACGTCGTCCGCGCGATCGACGTCGGTCAAAGGCGATCCACGGGCGATCCACGTCGGCGTCGGCGACGACGACGACGACGCGCGGACGTCGAAGCGCGCTAGCGAACCGTCCTCGTAACCGACGAGGACGAGGTAATCGCCGCCGTCGGACGACGACGCGGACGCGAGGGCGGTGGCGCGAACGTCAAAGGCACGGTCGCCGTCCGTTTCGGCGTCACGCCGAAGCGCGCGCGTGACGCTGGACGCGCGCATCGCGAAGTGACGCGGGACGAGGGAGAGGCGAGAGGCGAGAGGCGATGCCACGCAATGATTAATTAAAACGTGTGCCGTGCGCGCGGTACGCGCGTTCACGATCTGCGCGCGTACATGAATATGTATCCCTGACCGGTGCGAACCTCGTCCGTGGTGAGCGAGTTGACGTCGTCGTCATTGAAGTGTTGCCAACTGTCGCCGCCGTCGACGTCGAGCTCGCGAGCGCACGCCGTGTAGTGGCCGCTGCCCGCCTGTCGGCCGTGATGCGTGATGACGGCGACGAGGTCGTAGAGCTTGTCGTTGGACGACGTGGGGGCGCTTGCGCGCGAACGCGGGGTGCGACGCGAGCGTTTGCCGGTGGAGACGGGCGTCTCGGGCGCGTCTCGCTCGGCGGCGGTTTCCTCTTCGCAGCAGTAGGGCGCTAAATCTAAGCCCTCCAACGGGAAATCGACGTCGTTCGTCAGCTTGGTGCGCATGGCGTCTCTCTTCCACGTGAAACGTTTCAAATGCAGACACAGCACGGGAGGAAGGCTGGCGATGCGGGTGAACTTGGTGGCGTTTTGATCCTTGCCGCAGCTGTCGCAGAAATAGCGTCCGTGCCCGCTTAAATTTTCGTTTCGCACAAAGGCAGCGAGACATTGCTGCAGCGTCGCTTCGCCGTTCCCACCTTCGCCCTTTTCGATCTCAATGGAAGGTGAATGCGGCGTGGTCGGCATGGAGCCGTCCTTGCTCAACACCGGAGGAATTGGAAGCGAGAGATCCATAAACGGTTCCCGACGGTCGCTCGAACGACCGCACTTCGTGCACGTCACTCTCGTCAAACAAATCCCACCGAAAAGCTCCGTCACCTTATCTGGGCTTTTACTCTCGTCTCTCTCCACTGGCATCGGTTTCACTTTCGGCGTGTGCGGGGAAGCCAGCGCGTGTCCGTTGGCGCGTTCGTCCTTTATCGCGTGTTCGAGTTGACGCTTGACCTCGTTCGCGGTGACGTCTCGCGACAGACGAGACGGCGACGCGAACGTGCTCGACGGACTACTCATGTGTGTCGACGTGCCAGGACCGTTGTGCGTCTGCCTCTGTCTATCGCTCGCGTTCTCGGCCTCCTTCTTTCGTTTCGATTTGCACGGACGGCACGCGCAACCCTTCTTGTGCCGCTTGGCTCCCCAACGCGAGATGATGATGTACCCATCGCCGTCGTCGTCGCCGCTCCCAGATGCATCCACCCGTCCGTTCGTCGGCGACGCTCCTCCGCGCGCGATGAGCGAATCGCTGTCGTTCATCAAGAAACCTGGCGTCGGACTCGATCGCCCGTTTCGACCGCGCACGCTCCTCGCGCGCGTGGGCGGATTTGGAATTCCGTCTTTGCACGGCGAGTGCTCCTTCCTTCGCGGTGTCACCACGCCCCGCATCCGAATCAAATATCGACCGCTGCTCAACTCTTTCCTCAATCTATCTAACAAAAACCGCATGAACTCGTGCGCGTCTTGCTGTTCGTTCCCGGCGAACGACGGCACGAGTTTCCACACGCTTCGCAATAAATCGTGCGGCGGAAACGCCTCGTATTCTCCGTGCACCATCGTCCGCACCACCCGTCGCATCTCCGCCCCGACGTTCAACGCCTCCGTGCTCGCCATATCCGCCCGACGTTCGCGCGTCATCGCCGGCGGACGCATCACGAACCGTCTCTTCGCGCTTGCGTTTGAACTCGAACTCGTCGACGCTCCGTCGTCGTCGTTCCCGCGTCTTCGCGAACCTTTCCCTCCCTCGCGCTCCCCCTCTCTCGCCCGCTTTCGCTTCAACGAATCGTCAAACTTCAACAGTTCGTCCTCGGGGGCGAACGAGCGCCGCTCGCGCGCGCCCCGCCCGGGCTTCCCGTCCCATTTTGCCGATAAGTACGCCGCCGCCTCGTCGCCGAGGAGGTACTCTCTGAACTGGTGCACGTGCGCGAGCGCCTGCGAACGGGGATGCGCGCGCGAATAACGCGTCGAGTCAGTCTTTGCGCGCGCGATGGCGAACGCGCACGCGTCGCGGACGCGCGCGAGGGCGCGCGAGGGCGCATCTTTTCGACAACCGCCCCGATCGTGTGCGCGCGGCGCACCTGGAGTGTCGCGTTGAGGTAACAGGTGTTACTCGCGTTGTACAGACCCGACCGCGGTGGGACGCCGCGAAAGGATGCGGGAGGGTCCTCGCTCGCCGCGCGCGCGCGCGCGCGGGAGCGTGGCATATCTCGCGTGGGTTCGGTGCGAGTCGCCGTGTGCGGCGCGCGCGAATACGAACGCGAGAGCGGGCGACTCGAGGAACGCGACGGTGGCGCGCGCGTTCGGTCGAGATGCGCGCGTTGGTGATTCGTACAAATGATATTTCATGTTTTCTACGGCGAGCGGGCGTGCGAGCGACTAAAGTAAGGGGTAACTTTTGCTCCGCGTTCGCGCGCGGCGAAGGCGGAGTTTCAATTTGAAAGAGTAAGCGTAAAACAACGAGCGCGAGGCGCTGAACGAGCGCTCGCGACGTTATCGGTGACGTCAACGCACGTTGGCGCGACACGTCGGACACGTTGAGTGACGTTGAAGCCAAGGCGCGATGCAATCGACGCAAAAGACGTGTTCGCACGCGCGAAGTCGAACGGCTCTCGTACACTCCCATCCGACGCGTTCGAGGCACACCGGACACCGCTCGGCGACCCCGGTCTCCGCACTCTCGATCCCATCGGTCGCGTCCACGAATTCCACACCGCTCTCAAGCGCGCTCGAGCTCGTTCCACCGATGATTTTCGTGAACGCATCCATCGCCGCGCGCGCGCTCGAGCTCGTCTCGCCTCCATCGCCGCGCGCGAACGCGTCCCAATACGTCGTCCACAGTTCCTCCAACCGTGCCTCGAACTCGAATCCCACCGTCTCTTCGTCCTCGAGCGTCATCGCCCACATCTCATCGCGCATCTCGCGAATCTCATCGCGCATCTCGCGCGCGCTGTCGGCCTCCGTCTTGCGCGAGGGCGGCGTCTCGCGCGCCGACGCGTCTCGGGCACCCTCCATCACCAACCGTCTCGAGCCATCGGTTGACCCCCGCCCGCGCGCGCGTCGACGCCTCCGACGCCGCACCGCGCGCGCCGGC